>JACCDT011018626.1_pt1 | contig 42427 bp, 74 predicted proteins | sample 7446291 | NCBI WGS metagenome assembly JACCDT01 (sample SAMN15323446, study PRJNA562643) | freshwater metagenome | isolation source: river surface water | place: USA:Blue River Watershed | collected 2017-08-17
AATCATTTCCTGCATCCAATAATCTGGTACGCATACGCCGAACGAGATATCTTGAATGGGATTACCCTCATCTCTAATTGAGAGAAACTCCATAATATCTGGATGATCGATGTCGAGATACGCCGCAAAATTTCCTCTTCTTGCTGAACCTTGACTACACACGTTGATAAGTGTGTCAAATAATTGCATAAAATGGACTGGACCCGAACTTTTACCGTTATTCTTAATGACTGCCCCTCTTGGTCTTAGTTTACCAAAATAAGCAGACGTTCCACCACCCATTTTTGTTTGCATACCAACTTCAGCATGAGCCTCCAAAATAGAGGGCATGGTGTCTTCAATAAAAGTAGAAAAACAACTAATAGGCAGTCCTCGTTCACATCCAAAATTATTCCATATTGGAGTACTAAGTGAGTACCACCCCTTAGATAGATTTTCTTTGAAGGCTTGAGCAAATCCGGGTTTGTTTAGAATTTGTTCAGCGGTATTACATATAGTGTCAATACGTTCTTCTACAGATTGCCCAGGCAAAAGATAATCGCGTTCTAAAAACTGGCGAGAAATATCATTTAGCCAAACAATTTCGTTATTATGCATTAAAACAAATCTCCCGCCGTAATGGATTGAGTTTTCTTAGAATAGGTCACAGGTTTCTTATAAAAGAAGTCCACAGTGGTTTCAGCATGAATTTCTTCATCGAACCACGTTAAATCTTTGATGAGATCAGGATTAACATCAAAAATAGGTTCCATATCAAGAAGCATCAGACTTTGATTAAATCTATTCTTAATAAACTCAATCACTTGGGCTTTAGATAGAAAGTCCAGTTCGCCCTCTTGAAATATCCAATCTACTATTTTCTGCTCGGCCTCAAAAGCTTTTAAGGAAGCTTTACGAATAACCCCATAAAACTCTTCATTAAACCAATCTGGGTATTCTTTCTTAATCAGTTTCGTTAAATATACGCCAAACAGGGCGTGTAACACTTCTTCCTTTTGAGTAGCCTGTACCACATTATCAATGTCTTTGAGTGCGTTCTTGTATTTGTTAAACGACTTCATGATTAGAAATTGACTGAATAGACTAACATTTTCAATAAAGATAGAAAATAGAGTTAGTGTTAATGTATACATCTGCTTATCATCAGCAGAAGCACCCTTAAGGTATTTTGTCAGATAATCAACTCTACCACGAATTGCTGGTACGTCTAGAAGTTTATCAAATTCTTCGTTGAATCCCAGCACTTGCAGAAGATGTGAATAGGCGTCAGCATGTCTAATTTCGGACTCACCGAAACTCACGCCAACTTGATCAAATTCGGCCTTTGGAAAGTGATTGCCCAGATTGGTCCAGAACTTTTTCACAGCCACTTCAATTTGGGCGATGGCTAGCATCGTATTTTTGATTGCGGCCCGTTCTGAGGCGTTTAATCGCGTATGGAAATCTTGTACGTCGCTAGTAAAGTTCCATTCGCTAACTAGCCAATAACTATGATTGATCGCGTCTTTAAATTTTGTAACATCAGGATACTCAAACGGCTTGAACGCAACTCGCTTGTCAAAAAGACCCATATTTTCTCCATGTAGAAGCTTGGTAGTTATTATATACGCTCAAAAATTACGCATCCAATCTACAAAAAGTTTTTAATAGCAATTTCTTCTGGCTGGCCGTGCGTAGCAAAATCTGATTGGGCAATACCTAATTTTTCATCATCGGCTAAAATCATTTTGAATTTGTGTACTTTAAATAGAGTTCGTATAGAAGGGTCTATAGGTGTTTTGTTTAAAGTGAGATATTGAAATGCAAAGTGTAAACAGTGAGGTGGGCAAGGAGAGGATAAACTCAATCCGTACAAGATAGTACCACGTCCTACCACGTTTCGATGGTCTGGTGTGATAGGCATTATGGTTTTTTCACCTTTTGCTTGCAATACTTGTTGAAGAGATGAAAATTCGGTGAAACAAAAGTTATCTTGCAAGATGATAAACATATCTTCTTGGCGGGCTTTACCAATACCCCACAATATTCCCGCTATATCTATAGGTGGGGAATATTTCATAGTATTGCACACACGAAATTCTGCTATATCGAAAATTCGGTCATATTCTTTACAAGAAGAAGGTAGTAGTATTGTAATACTGTCGGCCCAATAATCTTGTTCATAAATAGATTGTAAACAAGACATCAGTAGGCCGTACTGTTTGGAGATACAGTTTATAATAATATGTACTTTCATTTTATCATCAACTCTCCAGTAAATTGAGTCACCGAAACGTTAAAAGACTCTATCCAATACCTACGGCGGATATTTTCATTTTCGGATTCTTGATGTCCTCTTGGTCCAATTACCCAATCATAAATTCCTACGTGGACCAATGCTTTCGCACAGGCGTCACACGGCATTCCAGTAATATACGCCTTACAACCTTTTACACTAACACCCTGAATCGCAGCATTGAAGATGGCGGTTACTTCTGAGTGGTGTAGCATATGATACTTCATTCCGTCCAACCGAACATTGGGAATTTCAGCATCTTTAGAACCGGGTGGAAAACCATTAAATCCCGTCGAAATAATACGATTATCTTTGGTTAAGACTGTTCCATGTTGAGTCTGAGCGTCGTGAGACCGCATAGCCACTAAGAAGGCTAAATTCATAAAATACTCATCCCACGATAATCTTTTATATTCTACATCCCTGTATTTAGGGTTACGAACGCCAATAAGATTGAGTTCCTGTTCAGTCAAACTGACAATATTATGCATTAAGAAACTCTAGAATTAAATCGCTTTTCAGTTCGATAAATTGTTCGTTTTTACCAATAAGTGAATTGCAGATTGTATCAAAAGATCTCATGTTTTCAGTATCGTCTAAATTTGCAAGAACAACATAATGTTGGTTGGTTTTTAATCCTATTTCTACTATTCGTCCATTTATAATCACTCCAATCACAGATCCTACCTCACACTCATCGTAGGATTTATACGGTTGGCACGGCTGAATAATTTCGATATTAAGCATTCTTATTCCTTTTAACTTTACGTATTTATAGTAAGTGTTGCCGATAACTGTTTCCAGCTCTCAGTTTTTACTAAATCATATTGAGGTACAGCACAATTCATCCATCTTTCCTCTATATGACCATCATACCATAGTCGAACATAGTGGTTGTGCGTTTTAAAGCCAATGTCTATGAGTTTGTTGTTTAAATAGAAACCCACCATCGCTCCCACAGGAAGGTCGTCATATTTAACTAGTCTTTGACTATCATTAATCTTAATTTCCAACATCTTTATTCCTTCTTGCTTTGTTGATAAAAGGCGGCGTTATAAGAAGTGCCGTGTCTTTCATTTAACTTACGCATGTTTTGCCACATGGCTTCGATTGTTAATCTAGTGGGCCACCACGCCATTGAATCAATAATATTCTGTAAAAGGATTTGCATTTCATCCGTTTTCTTGCCATGGTATCTCTTTTTATACGCTTCACCCAATGCGATACCACTCATTACCATCACATTAGAAAGATCGTTGATTAATGGCTTGTACGAGAACGATTCTTCTCTATGATCTAATGGAATAGAGATGTTGTATAAAGTAGATAGATTCACGACATACCACCACACATCTCCGGCTTCCTCCACTAATTTATCAACGCCAGTTCGTGTGGTTAGGTCTACAAAGGAAATGACTTGTTGTAATTCTGCTAATTCAGAAACTAGCTTGCCCCACAAATATACTTCCGCATCTTCTGAATCTCTAATTTCGGGTTTAAACACACCCCATACGTATGTTCTGTATTCCTCAATATTCAACTATAACTCCTTAAATTTCAATCAAGTTCCATGTTTGCGATGTGTTTAGGATGTTGTATTTTCCTTGTGGATAGAAGCCCTTACTAGCATGAATATGCCCATGAATATGCCACTTTAGTTGTTGAAGTTTAGGAATAGAATTCTTAAGAGAAAGAGAGCCATATCGATGGCCGTTTTGATCTAAATCTCCAATTTCATACTGGGCGGCATGTGTAATTAAAATGTCTACATCAACAGGAATAGCGTTCCAGTGTTTTTGCAATAGTTCGTCCGTACCCTCAAAATACTGCCACCACTTTAAATCGGGGCCAGTAGTATACGGAGTTCCATAAAACGTAATTCCATCAATTATTGCCTTTGCTCCAGTTAGTAGTTGTGCGGTTTTAAACATAGGCAAATCTAATTGATAGTTGGTAAAGGGTCTACTGTATTTTCGACCCAAATGTTGATCGTGATTGCCTGGTACAATAATTAAGTGGGTTGCTGTAATTGTTTCTACCCAAGGCCAGAAAATCTGATTCATCCATCCTGGTAAACATTTATCTGGTTCAAGATCACCGGCTAAAATACAAACATCCGCAACACAGCCGTCCGGCATCATAGGTAATTTGCCGTGTACATCTGATATTGTTAGAATTTTCATTAAATATTATACAAACGAAATTGTATCCTCATTACCATCATCTGTTTCTTGGTTTTGGTTAGCACATCCACAATTTGTATCTGAACAATATGATTGGTTGGCTTGTAATCCCGTGGTCAAGCAATTAGCGATAAGAGTTTGAATTTCCATTAATCGATACGCCATTTCTAATACCTCATCACTTTTTGGTTTACGGTATTTTGTTTTTACAATATTGTACGCCGCATTATAATATTGCGTCATCATAGTAACAGCGGCTTCTGAAACACCGTATAGATTTGCGAAAACATTTGGGTTTATCATCTTAATCCTTTCCTTTTAGGAAACTTACTTCCTCAATAGACATGAATGGTGCATAATTAGTAATATTGTATGAAGATATTTTATAATGATCTCCACATTTATAACAATTCAATTCTTGTTGTGCGACAATCACTTGTTTATCCAAGTAAATAGTAGCTTTGCAGTTTGGGTTTGGGCAGGTGCAGGTATACCGACTAACAGTACCCAATACAACAAGTTTGTTTAACAATATTTTCTTTGCACTCATAATAACCTCTATATTCTTTGTATACTAACTATGCAAGTAATTAACATGAATAAAATCTTCTATACAAGTATTATTTTTAATCCTTTCTAAATTGATTTGAGCAAATGGCAACATTGTTTCATAAAGATTTGGTTGTGTAATATATTCAAATAGATCGTGCGTAGAATTAAAATTCGCTAAGTTAATAATCCCTCGATCATCGAAGAAAGATGAAATATTCGGACACCCATAATAAATTGGGATTGTACCGCAAGCGAAGCAGTTTGTGAGTTTTTCTGTGAAGTAATTTTCTTCGCTATTATTTTCGATTGCTATCGAGAATTTATACGGGGCTATGCCAGCAGCAATCTTTTCAATAGGGTAATTGACCGCAGTACCAAACACGTCTGCTAAAGAGTTTTTGTATAAGAACTGAGCTAAACTAGTACGACGTAATTGTGTGGGAGTAAAACTCTTATTAGATGACACCATACTACATAATTGAGTTTTCTCATAGATTTTACGCTCACCACCTCCCCAAGGTGTACCGACCCAAGGTTCATTAGCTGGACAATATTTAAAAAGATTGGGGTTTAAGTCCAATAGTGTTTTACTGTAAGTAAAGATAGCTTTAAATCTTTCGAATAGATGAGGATTTTGATTATATGAGTTAACTATAGCGTCATAGATTTGTGGAATAATAGCGTAAGACTCAAAAATTAAACCATAAGAGTGTTTTTGATATACGTTATATGGTAAGGCGAGTGCGTTTAAAATGCGATTGTGTGAATATAATTCAATATCTGCGTCTAACACACTATCAATGTATTGCCAGTATTTTGGAGTTAATGATGGTGTAGTAGAGGATTCGTGACTAAAAAAATCATCGTATAACTTAACTTTAAGCATATGGTTATCCACTGTGTACGCTAGTTAGAAAATCGCCAATATGGACTGAATCCCAGGATTTGTTAGCATATGCTTCATAATCATAATTTACTTTCCTATCAAATAGGACTGCTAATTCTTCATCAGATGGACCTGATTCAAAGATCGGATTTTGAAATTCATCTTGAACCCGATTAATAGTAATAATAGAACAACATGGTTTACGCATGCACAACATATTGCTATTAACTGGTTTGTTATATTTATAATGCAAATAGGACATTGCCATAGCTTCTTCAATAAAGTTGGGGGTATTGAATTTCTTGTTTTGCCATTTTAATGATTGTATTAAAGAAATCATGGATTTAGTAGGATAAATAGTAGCACTTAGTTCATAAGGATAATCCCAATCAAAAGAGCCTTCACCCAATCTAAAATATGATACCTGTTCGGTTAAGTCAGTTAAGCGGGGTACGCACATACGAACATTGCCAGCAGAATGACAAAATTGTATGTACGGATTTAATCTTAAAGAACATCCGACAACAGTGTCTGCGTACAGTTCAAGATATTGGATAATATCGCTAGTCGGAATAGACCTATAAAAGAGTACATCGTCAACCCCGAACATCATAAATTGATTACCAATGTGTTGTAGTGTGTCTTCGATAATTGGAAGTAAATCGTCAGTTGTTTGTGATATAAAACTGACGTTAGAAAACTCATTGATTAATTGTTCATATTGAACCGAATACGCGGCATCCGCCTTAAAAATAACGAACACTTGTGCTTCTTGATCAACAAACTTGAACAGTGATATAAGATATTGTTGTAGTTGGAACGGCCTGTTTTTTGAAAATACAATAACACTAATCATTTTTTCTATATCCTAATCGCCATAATAAATTGGCCAAGTCGTTCGAATATTGTTCTACATATTCTTCTGAAAGATGCCATCCTGCCGCATGTAAAGTTTCATGAATATAAGTCTCCAACTCATCCTTACCATGTAAGGAATTACGAATTTTAATAGACTTATTTTTTTGATCTGGCGGATCACAACTACCGTCTGCGTCAATTAAGGTTGAAACTCGTTTTAATAACCATCTCTTACCTAAGATTGTGACTCGCATGATAGTTTATACACCCAAAGATTTGGGTGGACTGTTCCAGTAATAATCCTTTGCGTGAGAATTTTATTTTGATATGAGCTATAGCAGGACTCAGATTTATAGGTTTTTGCCCCTGTTTTAGAAAAAACCATAATATAGGGTATTTCTTTAGCGATCTGCTGTATGGATTGATTTTTCATTAATAGAAAGGCTGCCGTGCTAGCCTCATGTTCGAAAATAAAAAGATCTCCGGATTGAAGATCTTTAAATTGTTGAAAAGAATATGTTTTCGTACTCATATGTTTATACTTAAATTTCCCATTCGAATTGTTGAACCCGCCGTACGCTTGGCGGTGCTATCACCCGCAGAATCCACAATCTCTAAATCGGTGGTAGTAGATGGTAAAACTACTTCTTGACCGCTTGAATTGATCCATGCTCCAGATCTAGATTGTATTAATCCACTACTTACTGTCGTTCGACTGCTCAATGTAATATTGTATCCAGGTAGATCGTCGGCGATGTTATCTGAGACATTAATTTCTGATAATTTACTAAAATTGTTTGCTGCACCGATGCGTTCGCCAGAAATATGGCTTAAACTTAAGCCCACCACACCGGTCGTTAGTAATAGTTGATCAGTAATATATTCGGTGTTACCTCTCATTGAGGGTGAACCGGCAATTGGTACTGTTCCACCCTTATAAATACTATTAGTAGTGGATATAGTTCTATTTGGTGTAATCGGAGTAGTGCTACCACCACCGCTTGGCTCTGGTGTGCTAAGATTAATATTTTGAGTAGGCGAAAATTCACTTTCTCTACCATAGCGGTTAATAGTAGTAACTTTGTAATACACATTACCAAATTGAGATGGTGAATCGTTGTAAGAATTTGATGTGATCTGTTCAGCGATCAAACTGTATATATTATTATCATAAGAACGATATACATTATACGATTCTGGTAAGTCACGCTCATTACTATTTAGTACGTCTTGCCAAGTAAGTTCAATATGATACAAACCAGTATCGTCTTGGCCGCCATTAGTTACAATTAATCCTGTTGGTTTAATTGAGTCTGGAAATGTAAAGTCAATAAAAGTTAATGGCGTAAACCCTTTATCATATAGGTTGTTCGTAATGTTTTGAAGTACAGCTTCTCTACTAGAGTTGTTGGGAACGTTAAACGAATTAGAATCTGCTTTGATTGTGGTCCAGTATTCTACTTCGCCTATTAGAGTATTAATAATTTCTGTGTTACTACCTCTTAACCATCCACTCACAACATCATGATTGGCGGATGGAGTCCAACTTGCCAGAATATCAGGATCAAACATTTCATGACCCTCTATATAAACCGGCATTTCAATTTGTAGAATATCGCAACGAGTGGGCTCTAAAGCTCCACCACCCAAATTCCATGATTTGGAATACGATTTTAAGAACTGAATTTGATTAAGAGAGTCGTATATAGAATTGCTTGGATTTGTGGTAGTATCATATCCGACGATAGACATTCCAAATTGTTTACTAGCGTTTAATTCTTTGGCAAAAAGATGTAGATGATTAGAATTAGTGATGTCAAATAATTGACCAGTAGTTGTTGGATATTCCCAGTTATCAATTGGGCTTGACACTTTGCCCCACCATGCACCATGTATAATTCGGTGTTCGGCTAGAGCTTCCCTATATACTTCATGGCCTTGTATTGCGGCTAATCCCCAAATTCTAGCATTTCCTGTACTACACATTGGAGAAATGCTCATAAATGGATAACTTGGGTCTGACATGCTTCGGCCCGCTAAATTCCATATCATGTTGCGAGGCCAGTATGAAGATTCGGTTCTTGCTATCATTTCATCAGATAGTAAGACTGTACCAAACCTATCAAGACGAAATTCAGATCTATAACCCAACGGATTTCCAGTAGTAACGATATTTAAGGTATTTAAAGATCCTGTAGTATTAACATACACAGTATTATTAACAATACCAAAACTATTATCAATGGCTGCTACTTCGGCGAAAGTAGTTTTTCGCGTACGAATTGGAGTGATAGAGGTGGCCCCACCAGAATACCCTAGCCAGTAAGTATTTAATTGGCCGGTAACATTAAGGGCGAGCGAATAAGTATTTCCAGAACCCGTTGATAACCAGCCGGTTGCAGAAGAATAATTGGCGGTGAATGGATTTACGAATTCGGTTTGTGAATCTGCGTGTACGGTATATCCTTGCAGTCCTGTTCGATTTGGAGTGTATCGCGTTCCACTGGCAAATTTGGCTCTAAAGTATTGAGCGTACGGACGCATGCCTTGGGCAATTGAATTTGTATCGTAATCGTTAACACGTACGAAGAATCGATATTCGAGTGTTTGCCCCGTGGGAATCATATATCCGATAGAGGTATCAGATTTATTCCAGGTATCAAATCGTACTTGCCATGGTCTGGTGCCAACGTTTTCGTTAGCCAGTCTCATACTAATGGCGTGCTGATATAGTGAGCCCGAACTATCTACAGGATAGACGCAAGAAATAACACAACGTCGATTGTTGCCGGTATCTTCGGCGATGAAAAGTGGATAGTCTGATTCGTTCGGATAGGGCCACTTACTGATAGCACTTAATGCAACCCCATCTTGGTACGTGCCAACTTCAATTTTGGGCCCACGTCTTAAATCATAATATTCAATATTGTTGTTAAAGTAAAGTTTAGAGGCGATATTCATAGCAGAAATACCGCTAGGAGTAACTCCGGTATTTGATACCGATACGACAATATCTAAACCACCGCTAGCCGGGGTTGCCGTGGCCGAATAATTTAAAGCGTTAGCAGAAATGGTAAAGCCGGATACGTTAAATTCATAAACTGGAGTAGAGGTTCGACTGTCCGTAATACGGTAAATCGAGCCCGAGATTAAAGCCGCGTTGTACGGTGTGTAGGTATAATTATATGATTGGGCAATGCCGAATTCTTTACTTAAGAAACCCTGTTCATTAGTTGCTAGGGTAACTCGCCCCACCTTTTTAGAAGTGGCGGCTGCAAAACCGAATGAAATATTTTGCGACGTGTTTCCACTTATCGCAAAAGTTGCGTTAGATAATAAGGTAATTCCAGTTGCATTCAACCCTACCGTACAAGTATAATTACCAGTTCCTGCATTTTGCAGTGTAATAATGCCCGTACATGGAGTGTTGGATTGGACTGCATCAAACTCTACTTCATTATCGTTATTGATTAAGAATGAATAATTTTTAAACCATAATGAAAGTCGTGTGTGAACTGGTTTGGTAAATGGATGGGCGAACTTTGGCACGCTATAAATGGGGTGCGACTGGTGCGGAGATTGAATCCATTCATTAGCATGTAAAACCATCGCTTACCCTATCAAGCTTCGGCGTGACTTAAAGTTACGGAGGTACGATTTCCATTATTATCGGTAGACATAGAAATACGATCGAAATCGCCATCAGGGGATTTAAAAGTAATTGAGTTGCTTCCCCCGCCAGCAGTGACGCCAGCAGCAAAAGAAAGTAGCGTTTTCAATATCTTTTCGACGGTGTAACCATCCATATTTTCAACTACTTTAATACTAGTTCCTCGTGCTTCGATCGTGTTTACGCTCTTATAGCGAGTGTGAATAATATCGCCAATATTTGAATTTTGTAACACAGAAGCTGCGGAAAGCGATGCATAATACAATCCATTGCCAACATGGGTTAGAGTGCCAATACCAGTATTAGTCCAAGCCCCACCATTAACTGATACCTGCGGCTGATTTCCGCCTTCGGAAGTGGCTGGGGCCGCAATATCGGCTGCTTGTCTAAGATCAAAATAAACTTTTAGATTATCAGCATCAACTTCAGATTCTTTAATTTCACGATAAAGTATTGCCATAGTATCTATGCCTTGCGATGGTAATAGGTCTGTTCCTATCTCGCCGCCACCAACATCAGTTGCCATGTCCTATCCTTAACTATTTTTCTTAGGTAGAGAGAGGGTTGTATTTGTAATACCTACTCGAACGTGATAGTCACCACCACTAATTCTACCACTAACGACATCATCATCACTACCGTAGTTAACAGTATTGGTTGGTAAAATAGCTACCGTGGAACCATCACCAGGATTCACCCAAGCTCCGGTGCGAGTTTGTACTAAGCCAGAAGTTTGAATTTGGGTATCGCCCGTAGTATAGTTAATACCTGCTTTAGTATCCACTATATTATCAGCAGAAGTCAATTCTTTAACTTTTCTGACATGATCTGCGGCATTGAGAGTATTGGGACTCGCAATAAAACTGAGCATATCGCCAATTTGGCCGCTACCACCTACTAGGGCGGTTGTTAGTGTTTCACCATCTCTAGTCATAGTGCTAGGTGAGGGTATTGGACTGATACCAACATTAACATCTTTAATTGAACCAGAACCGCGAATTATACTATGAGGGTGGTTAGTAGTTCGCGATGTATTCATTGTGTCAGAACCTTCGCCACCATTGAAAGGATCAGATTCAGGCATGTGTAATCCCCTTAATAACTGAAGGTTTATACACAAAAATATTCTAGATTGAGGAGATAATGGTTTGGCCGGGCAAAATAATAGGCTGGATCTTCAATTCCTTAAACCGGTGCAAGTTTTGTTCTGTGTACAATTTGGGGTTTAAATATAGACCTACGCGGAAATCTTGATCTCTCCAAATATTCTCAATATCAATCATGGTTTGTTTAGAATTCTTTTTGGGCCATGCAATAACATTGGTAATATTGTGGGATCGCAAGATATCTAGTATGTCGGATATATATGAGGCGGTATCTATGTCACAATACTTAATCCATATTCTTGGTTGATAGGTTAAAACATTATTCACAATTTCAATAATATCTTCTGTACTATGAAGTTTGTTAGTGTTTAAGACAATATTAAACCCGGCCACCCTACTTGTGTATTTAGACTGATAGAACTTAATTGAGTGTTCTAGAAAACCCGGATCATGTTGGCTGGGATCAAGGAATATGTAATTCTTGGTATTGAAGGATAAGCGGTTTAGGTGTTTGGGTAAAATATTGAAGCCTGCTAGGGCCCGTGAACTTACCTCTTCTTCAATATCTAGAAGATCTTTATCAGAAATATTGGTGTTTGTAATAGCAACTTCTATACGTTCATTCATTTTTTCGATACCATTTTATTAGTGAATACGTCGTATACTACATGTGATGACGGAATGTTTGTTCCATTTTTGTGTAATGAATGACTGCCCAAAATTTGAATAGCAAAATTAAGAGCAATAGAAGCGGCCATCATATTAGTGGCAATAATTTGCCCGCCCGATGGCAATTTAGCAATATCTTCACACGTCATGGCGGATCTATCGTCGTTAGTCGAATTGAAATTTGGACTATCTCGATATAAACTAGGAGTAATTCTCTCGCCATTGATTTTGTGGCTTAACTGTACTTGACCGTCCCGCAATTCATTTCCACAACAAATGTGGGCGGCAGTTTGAAGTGAGTCTACAATATCTTCAACATATTTGCGAGCGGCCATATTATCAACACAATTAAAAACTATAGTTCCATTAGCAATAATATCTTGTAATTCGTTTTGAGACAGATATTTATCCACAAACAAAATATTATTAGCAAAATCTGGCAACATATGAGATGCTAAAGAAGCTTGATATTCAGCTTTATTTCTATTAACACCTCCAGCCCCGCTATTTTGTCGTTCAAGATTGCTTTCGGAATAAAGATCGCCGTCAGCAATAATCAATTGGCCCGTAAACTTAATAGAACGTAAATATCTAGCCAGATTAACAAATAACATACTGCCAGTACCGCCCGCTCCGATTACTAATACTTTATTCCACATTATCTATCCTCGTTTTGTTTAACGAAACTGCGAAATAATGCTCTTACGGCATCATCACTAATTTCTACGCAATTGGTAAACAGAGTTTTATTGTCTTTCCAATAATTCCATGATACGCTCATTGGCATATTATCACTCTTATCAAAGAACCACATAGCATTATCAGTATTATGAACATTAAGATCGTGTTCTTTTAAACTTAGAGACTCATCAGGATTAACAACTTTATAAGGTGGTGCCCAATCGTCTTTTAACGCTTTCCACTCATCCTCAGTAAGGCTGTCAAAGCCCGAATAAGCTTTATTTTTCTCTTCCCATGAATCTCGCAACCAGTATTGATCAACATGGAATTGGCCAGGGGCAATTTTGGTAGCTTTTGATGTTGATTGCATAAATTGATATTGACCCAAAGTAGGCTTCATTCTCGCAATGTGATCTGGCTCTACAACTACATCGTCAACCAACTTAATCAATTCTTCAACTGTAGTGTCTGCTAGAAGATCATTAATTTCGTGTTTAAATTCAACGCTAGCAATCATATATCTGGCAGAAAAACTAAAATGAGTGTTTACATGGCCGATGGTAATATGAAGCCCGTCAAACTTAATCTCGTCAGCATCATCCACTCCACTATGGAAGGCACCAAAATTAGAGTGGCTGTGAATAGTGCCAAACATACGATATCCATGATCGTATAAATCAGTATACTCCTGAATTACTGCTTCATGGAGTTGACGCATTTCTGCATCCGAGTGAATAGCTTTTTCGAAAGGTTTAGTAAGATCTAATTCGTTAGGGCAGGCGTAACTAACGCTTGCCAAAGACGCTTTACCTTGTACAGGAATTAGCAATCGCCATTCTTTGGTGTGTGGATTAAGCATAAGAATGGTGGCTGATTCGGTTCCAAATTTATTGTAGATAGCTCTAAAATAGGCCATTGCATACAGCAAAATGTTCGGTTCCAGTGGGAATTTTTCATCCAAATCATCATTCAAATAGACAGTATCTGTATGGTATTTTGCGTTTTTAAACCATTGTTGTTCTTGTATGATCTTCTTAGCTACTGTATCTTCAATATCTGTAATGTACGAAAGAAATAGATTTTTGACGAATTTGTACAGCATGCCATTTTGCATGAAATATTTTGTTCCAGATTTATGATTCCATTCATCTGGTGTTTGTTCATTGGGCTCTAAAATAAAACAGTTAGTAGTGACGCCCTCAAAAACTTGCATTGGCAATACCTTTCTTTGTGTGTTTAATATTCATCTTTTCTAATTCTTTTTTCAAACCAATAAACTCATGTGATTTAGTTGGAACGACCACTACAACATGATTCAGAACAAATGCATGAGGATCTGTAAACAACTTTTTCTGTGTTCGTAGTGTTATGTTTGTCATTAAACCATATCTCCTACGGCGTTTTGTAAGTTATTATACAACAACTCATAAGTGAAGCCTAAACTACACATGGGATTTTGTTTAGTGAGTTCAGCCCATTTACGATACCTTGCATGTAGATTTCGTTGTGGATCGACGTCGTAACTGTAAGATAGTGCTAGATATGGCAAACGTTCTTCTGTCGATAAATCTAATTCTCGTGGATAATACACACTTAAATCTCTATTTGATTCTTCTTGTATAAAATGTGGCAGTACGGATTCAAGTTTATGATTAATGCCATCGGCTCTAATTGGAGAACGCCCCCAACACACAGCTCCGTCACCATACAAATTTGGTAATGGAAGGCGATATAATCCACCGCCGTTTGTAATCGATTGTTTAGAACATAATATTCTAGTTTTCGTAATGACGAACTCGTTTGCGTTAACGTACCCGGCAATGATTGTTTGAATAAATGGTAGTGAAATATGATATGATTTCACTTCATCCATAAGTCCGGTATATCTGATTTTTGTTGGATCGGATTCTTCTGGATTGAGAATCTCATAATCTGTATCGCGTACATTAATGGATACTTGTGAAGGTGGATATTCTAGTGTGAAAATCTTGTATTTACCGCGTTCAGCGTAAGCAATGGTACGCCGAGGAAATGGGCCGTAAAAAGTCATCGCTGTTTCATTTGGTTTTGGTAATAGAGATATAAGTTCTGCGATATTAGCATAACCCTCTACTGATAAGTCAATCTTATGTGTACCTTCATTGCTTTTTGCTTTCATAACAATGACGTCTGTATTATCAATTAACAATACTCTTCTATTGGTTATATCAGAACTTGAAACATGCTGCGTTGTAACGGTCAAGTGTTTCCTTTCAAAAAGAAAAGCGGAGTACGTCCGCTAGAACGTACTCCACAAACTATCGGTCAACTAGATTTAGAGACCCTTACCGCCTGATCGACGGTTGAATTCGATCTCATCGCCTTCTTGCACGATGTAGCTGTCACTCACAGTCACCCAGCCATCACCGTTATCCACACGAACGGTTTCATTGCCGGTGAGACCAAGGCTCTCAACAACAATGTTATTCGTACGGATCGAACCGATCGTCGAATTCACGAGACCACAGAACTCTTCACTATTTGCACCGAAAGTAACAGTAACGCGAGAACTCATACAAAACTCCTGGGATTTAATCCCTAAAATAGACTATCCACACGATTTAACACAAATCAGGTGGAGTTGCCTTCTAACCGCAATGATCCAGATACTTCCGACAATAGACCCTCAATTATATCCATTTCCTCTGGCGTTTTGGCAAAAAATTCATGCCCGTTTGGGAATCGAATTCCTAATTTAATATTTGGAGATGGATTAAGAGTCCGTCTTTCAAGCGTTTGCATTTCTTTTATGAACGTATTAAATTTTTCATTTACTTTTTGTTGAACTTGCTGATCTTCGAATAACGGATTAATCGTTATTAAAAACGTATATTTACTACTTGCTACGCATTTGTTAACACCTCTTACGCTTAAGATTTTGTTTTGCAATATTTTAGACGCTGGGTAATTTAATTCTATTGACCACAAATTATTGGTTTTAAAGAAGCACCCCGGAACTAGAATTGGAATAGTGCCATAAATCGGCATTTGCACCAATCTTTGGTGTGTGGGGACTTTTTTATTAAATGACGCACATTCTTCATTTGCCCCCGTTCTAGCGTTGCAGATTGGGCAATACACTTTACTCCATCTAATTTTGGGCAATTCTTCAAAAAACAATGATTTGTTTGCCAAACCCATCCGGGCAATCCTTTTCTTCTAATTTATCAATCAAATTATGTTCTAATAGTATATCATACACTCGATTGGCTAGTAGGCGAATTTCTGCATCGGCAAAAGAAGAGGCTCTTTGACGAATAATTTCCAGCCATTGTGGCAGTGAGGCTGTGAAAATACATTCAGTAAAGTGCCCGTGCGGTAGATACCTACTAGCGGCGGCCCGTGCTTGTTTGCGTGCTGTGAATTTATCCACCCCCATACTTACCATCTTTTTCTGCAATTTATCTGTTACCTTTTGATAGATAGTCCGACCCTCATTTATGTGATCTTCGATCTCTAATTCTTGAAAAAGACTTTGATCTAAACTCATCATTGGATGATGAATGATAGGGCTATCACACTCATCTACATACCGCGTAGACCTTTGAGAGATGGCAGTACACCACTTATGACGCACTAATTCGTGTGTTAGGTTTCTTGAGATGTCTGACAGATAGAAAGATACATACGTTTGTTCTGGAGTGATTGAATGAAGCATAACCACATCACAAAACATAGTATTAAATGGTATTTGAAACGGAATATTTTGTGTGGCTAAAGGGCATAGGCGGTGTGCAAAGATGCTGAATTGATTTCTAAGTTCTTCATTTACATCTTTGGGACGCCATACATGGGAAAACTTATTCCATTCAATGATAGATCTAATGTTTGCTACTAATGAAATTGCAACACCTTCTCTATATTCTACATTTGTCACATGTATGCCTGGACGATCTGTTAAGCATAACAAAATCTCCCACGCTCTTTTGTATTCGGTATTAATTTGAAGTGGAACATGCATGTGCTCCTGTACGGAACCATGTCCCACCTCATTAATATGAAAATGATATTCTTTACTACTACGCGAATTCTCAGCCCCCAACGAATCATAGCAATTGCCAATGATCACAATTTGATCGCAAGATCTTACTAATAATAGTGTGTTTGGTACATTAACACAGTATACAGATTCATTTGATACACTCTCAATTGTAATATTGTGCAAATTAATTGTTTGCTCATCTTTACACAACATTCGTACATTATAAATTAGTAGGTTTTGCTTACTATCATAACTCGATGTAAGAGATGTGGCTATACCTATAGATGTTAATAATATTTGCACATCATCTGCTAATTGTTTTGAAACTGTTCTATAATTCCACATACCAGATGATAGTTGTGTACCATCTCCCAATACCAAAGATTCTATGATAGCAAGTCTATATTCTGGAGCTAAATTAAACACTTCTTTTGGAAGGGATTTTTCATAAGAATTTTTGCCAAACTGCATTAAATATCTAGCCAATATTGAATTGTATACACTGATGTGATATACGTCATTTCGTTCGTCTTTATACACACCAAATTTGTATCCCAAATTTTTAATGGTTTCCACAATATTATTTACATAACGTTCGTTTTGGTATATCACTATTTTAGGTGCTGATTTTTGATTTTTAACAGCGTATCCTTCAGAAAAATACCACCCCAACAAATGACAGAAATCTTGCATTTGTTCTGTCGGTATTACATATCCAGGTATTGATTTTACCACAGAAGTTCCATATGAACCAAACTGATTTGAAATGGTTTGCGTGTAATTGTATGGTGGTAATGTATAAGTTACTTGATTACCCGGTAAGATAGCTGATTTTTTGACGGCAAATCTTTTATTTAAAAGGTTGGATGCGGGCTCTATTCTAAAATCAGATTCTTCATATTCACGAATATACCATCTATGATCAATGGTTGTTCGTATTTTAACTCCATTAGAATCTACACAATACATATTGCCAGAATATATTCTAGACGTTTTGTTAATCGGTGTTTGCCATTCTAAAATATTTGATTCTGGATTAAAAGTTAATACGTCCTGTGACGGATTCAAGTCTTTAATTTTAACCCAACCATTCTTAGTAAAAACCTCTACTCTTTCATCGAAGCAAATTCTTCCCGCTAGTTCAATCAAATTATCCGCAGGAGTACTTGCCAATTGATGGGGCGATGGTATTCCCATAGATGGGGGAACTCGCAAAACGCCCTCATTATTCCGATATACCAATTCAATCTTCAATGTCATCTCCTAAGATTGGAGTTTTAGCATCTTCCAAAACATCTTCTGTACGAAGCATATTCGCATTTTTATTCATAGTATTAAACATATTCATCATTTTTGTAAAAGATTCTGCGGGTACTGATTCTTGTAATTGTTTGATGAGTAATTTTGCGTATATACCTTTATGTAGGAAATAAAGTATTTCTACAATATCAGATATTTTCATGGTTTTGGACAGAATTTTAATTTGATGATTATGTTGGCTATCTATTGTAATATTAATCATTGTTTGGTACGAATTCAATTTTAGTATTAACAGTTAAATCTTCTGTTCTTACTACTAGTATTTTCAATTCGGCAGTGTGAAATCTTTGACACAGTTCAACAATTGGTATCATACTGTTAATAGATTGAAATATACTAGCATATTTTTTTCTTAGTGAAGAAGTTGATAATACATAATATCTAGCAGAGTGGTTTTGAAGGTCTAAATTAGTAGAAGATTCACCAAATGGAATATAAAATTCATTTGAAGATCTATCAACAATAATCACACCCTCTATCACATATTGCACTGTCGGTGGTTTTTTTCTGCTTCTTAGCAGGGCTACTCTATCATAACGCCCATAATTAGTTGCCTCACACACCTCTTCTGGATGTTCTGATAAAACTGTTCTAGTATTAAATCTGCACGGCCAACGCAAAATATAGTTGTCGTACACTTGATTTAATACTTCACACACATTAGACAGATTAATATTCATATCTACACCATTGATTATTGATGGTTTTATCTACTGGTTTAAATCCCGGATAGTCCATTCCAATAGTAACTGGTCTATGGCAGTATGCGTTTTGAAGAAACTGCTCTCCAAACGAAGATTCCAATAAACCTTCTTTATTTCTAATATAGTTGGCAGGCATAACTTTTGCGATACGAGTATTAGTGTTGTAATCAAAAATGCGACATACCATAATTATTCTCCAATCCAAAAAGCTCCACCCTTGCGACCTCTACGAAATTCAATATTATCGCCGAACTTTTCTACCAGCAATTGTTTGACGATGGGTTGTGTAACGCCTAATGATTTAGCTAGATCCGTTGTCTTAATTCCTCCGTTTTTCAGTGCTTGAATAATTTCGGCCTCGTTAATTTGTATTACAGTTTCATCATTGGTTTCTGACATTTTATCTCCTTAATGTGTATAACTCCCTAATGGGAGAGTTTATATGCTAATTGTTAAAATTTTAGTGGATTGTGCAATCTTTGCTGCTGGATTTGTTCTTGGCGTATTGTTTGGTCGTAAGAATCGTAAAATTGTAGAAGGTACGGTCAAGATCGTTAAGGAAGCAAGGGAATAATCCCAACTCGTTGTTTAGATTCAAATCCGTATTTATGTAACAAACTCTTAACAATTCCAGAATTTTCGGGATACTTCAATCCAAGTGTGTGGCACAAAGCCTTGATGCCACCACTTCTTATTTTTTCATTTTCTAATGCTTGTAGTAGATCTTCTTCTGAAATATTATTTAGTTTAATCTGATCAAAAGCTGAAATATTCAGCGGATCTTTTCCAATTAGATGTGATCCGAATGGTGTAATTACCCTACCTCTAGATTCAATCTGAATCGCATTAATCTGAATAAGGTAAGATTCAATAATATCAGTAACAAGATCTGTAGAGAAGCCTGTTACTTGTTCCATAGTTTTCAGAGAAACCGGCCGATTATTATTATCTTCCATTCGTGCATGTAACAACTCGCAATACCGCATATCATTGTGTTCTAAACCCCAATGGTTAATATGATTCATCTCCAAATATCTGGATACGGTATCAAAACTAAACTGCAAATGATCTACTGCCATCATCTTCCATAGACCGTCTAGTCTATCCATAATCGCTATTCTTGGCGTTCCTCGACTAGATTGGGCTAATAATCGCAAACCTGCTTCGTCTGACTCCATATTAATATTGATTTTGCGGCCAGCATTAATTAGAATTTGACGAATTTCTGACAAAGAATAATAACTGGTATGTAGTATTTTACACCTATTACGTAAGGCTGGTGTTAGTTTTCCAGGATTAGTAGTCGGTAATACAAAACACACTTTAGGGGCGTGCGTAGTTATGTCTGCACCACCCAAGATCTTAAAATTTTCAATCCACTCCAACAAGATGGCTTGGCAAAACTTAGCTTTCGTAGAACCACCACCGAGTGTATGTGCTTCTTCTATATAAATCACATCGCCGTCGTTTGAGGTGGCGGCTATTTGGTATATATCGTCTGGCGAACGAATGTTTGATCCTAAGAACTTAAACATTTGTCCACCCGATTCTCGCGAAGCAATTTCTGCTAGTGTACTCTTACCAGTACCAGGAGGTCCGGTAATAATAAAACTTCGCAGTGGTACGCCTCGCAATTTACTACCTCTAATCTCATACAACAACATATCAATATTATGACGTAAACCAACTACCTCGTCAAAAGTAGTGGGTCTAGTTTCGGTAACAAGATTGGTGCTTACATTTATTTCTGACATATTTCTCCGTCGATAGCATGGGCAATTCCTAATGCTACCAGGTCTACTTTCTCATAAAATTCGTCCGATAAATCATCCATATCTATTTCGACATCTGCATCAAGATCGCCACCATTTTCCATGATTGCTACAATAAGTGTAGCGGCGTGAATGACTAGCTCGTAAGAACTAACGTTTGCGTCGGTTGACTCTAAAATTTCTGGTAACAGATACTGATATAGATCATATAAATGATCCAAGTCTTTATGACTAAGATCTTGTTTGTGTAACACCGATGTAATTGTTCGTTTGTTGACGCGCATATCTGTCTAAATCTCCTTGTATTTGGAAATCGAAATTTTCACTAAGTCTAGGTAATTTACACAATAAACCTACAGAAATAGTACTCCAAGATCTATTGTCATGAACTTCAATAATTTTCTCTGTAATGTTTTTACGGAAATATGGCATTTCTATAAAAGTATCATTCTTTAAATCATAACAAGTGCCGTAAATATTAAATGGTAAACCTTCCATGTATTCAATAATACTACTAACATTCCATATATCTATCTCTACTCCTGGTCTGCTGCGGATTTTGATGCCGCCAAATCGATTGGTACTCATTACTGGATTGATGATTTCAACACGTGAATGATGTTTAATCAATACGTCTATGGCTTGCATTAATTTAGTAGTATCGAAAGAAGGATCTACACACACTATATCAATATCACTCTCGTTAACTTTGTTCAAAGAAAGGGCTATACCACCCGACCCCACAATATAAACTTCGTTAAACGAATGATACAATCCGTTGAGTAACATTAATTCAAAACGTGATAAACTATGCGTAAACAATTGGTGGTAAAGAAAATCCACTACATCTGAAGGAATGGTTTTTATTAGGGCTGGATCGTTTTCCATATTGACCTTTTAACTTGCTCTAAATCACTATCTAGCATATTAAATGCCGCACTCCAAAGTGCTTTTGGAAGAATCTCTTGAATTAGTAGTGCTTGCTCTTTTCTGGATGATAAAGTGTCTATTTGAGTCATTGCTTTGCGTAACAAGTCTTCTTTCTTATTGTATTCTTGTAGCATTTCTTGTTGTACTGATATCCAGTATTGTTGATGCTCTTCTGGAATCCAGTCAGTAATTAATTGTCCATTACACAATGCATCCCAGATCCGCGTAGGATTAATTCCAGTAACAATTCTATGCAGTCTATTATAGTCATCGCTTTTAACCTTTAAACGGTATCCTCCGTTAAACCGGACAACATAACCTTCCGAAGTTCCCGGTAAAGCTTTTGCGGTTGCCACAACATCAAACAGTGAGTTAAGATTGGGATAAACCCTGCACAAGTGGTTTATATCGTCCGTTACATCTTGAAAAGAGATTTCTTCTTTAGATTCTAAATTATATCCGCCCAAAAAGATCAGCCCGCTAAAATCTCCATAGTCTATAACAATTCTATTGGAAGGGTAAATGATTTCGGCGAGGTAAGTATTCCCTATATTTAAATTAAAACGACCTAGATTTTCTCTAAGCCATTTCGTCGCAAAGATCGCCTGCTCGGACGTGAAGGAGCCCCTCGTCGTTACACGCCATTCTATGCCGTCGTAAAAGATAATCCCCAAACTGCCGTCGTACTTTTCATATACAGTGTACGGTTCTTGAGGAATAGTATGTTCTGGCACTTCGGAAAAATTGAAAAATTTGGGAAATGGAAGGGCGGCAATACACTGCTTGTCTGTGTTTAGAATTAAACCACGAGCAGCCATGGTAAAAGTGTTCCAATACTTTTCCTTTTGACACTTGTGGTTATAATCAAAGAGAATAAAGTGCCCATCGCCCTTAGTATTAATCCACCCACCCTCTACTTCTTTCGCAAGGCCATCCCAAATTTCCTGATACGACAAATTCCGCAAAATGTGTGACATACATCCTCCTATCGTGGGCCTGCTCCGAGTGCGTACTTTTATGATGTTTTGCTTTAGACGAACTTCACCTCAATATCAAGTAGTTGCTTAAAGTACTTGGTGAGTAACTTTTCTCTAACCTCGTCAGAAATTGACATTTCGTCATTGATGCCTTGCAATATATGTTCTATTGAATTTCCATTGAAACTTATATTTGCATCGATCAAGTCCGAATAATTTTCCGTATTTGGAGTGTAATCTAATAAATCATCAATTAATTGCGAGTTTTTACCAATGTAATTATCCGGAACGGTCGATGGCATGGAATATCTTTCATCTGGCGTACCACTTGTATAACAACCTTTTGATGCTGGATCATCATCTAATAATTGTTGTAATGGCACATCACACAAGTTTGAACACAAAAATCCCAGACAACACATATTACCATCAGTATTTAATAGAGAGGCTACGCCACCGATACCACCTCTAGCCCAGTTAGATCTATCAATTATAAGTTCGTACATATCATTCTCCCGTATATTCTTCCCACCTATCAAGCATTTTACGAATGATTTCTTCGGATACTCCATGAGTACATTTGGCGGCACAAATCTTAGGGTCTTTCGCCCAAGATGTGTTTGGTTCATGCACGCTAAATGGAATATTATGTTTTTCCATTATATCAATATAGCGTTTCATCTCCCATAGACGGGTGAAAGTGTTACTCACGGCCAACCTATCCGGTTGCACTATAAATAGATGTCTAGCAAATTCGCCGAAACACCAGTCGTGGGCGGCTGGCAAGAGGCTTTGATTCCATTTATATTCACCATGTTTGGTGAAGAAATGATCCGCTTCTACAATCGAGTGCGAACGAAAATCAGGCGTATCCGCTTGCAACCATTCCATCGCTGCCGCGCTTTTGCCCGACCCAGGTAGCCCACGATATAGCCTTACTTCTGTTTTTGTCATGGAACGAACCTTATATCAATATTTAATAGGAGCTTGAAATATTTGGTTAACAGTTTTTCTCTAGTGCGATCTGTTATGTTTGTAGAATCATTAATAAATGCGAATATATCTTCGAGCAAAATTCTATTTCTTTCTACACCATAACCTATATCTCTTAAATCATGAAATTCGTCCGTTGATATGTATGATCCTAATTCTGAAATTAGTTGCGGATTCGCATGAATAAATTCATCTGGAATAAGTGATGGTACTGTATATTCCGCACAAGCGGTTCCTAATGTGGTATTATGCCTTTTTCTAAATGTTTCGATCATTTTAGTCAGAGGTACTCTGCAAAGATTTCTAGTCAAAGTACCAAGGCAACATCTATTGCCTTCATCATTTAATAAACAAGCCAAACCTCTTTTACCACCCCTAGCCCACTTCTTTCTCGATATTGTTAGTTCCATATTCTATCCTTACATTAATCAATTGCCATCCATTATTCCAAATGACGGCGTGACAAAATTCTCTTTCAGTCCAACATCCGCAATTAATATACTCAATATCATCTACAAAACGGCGTTCGGCGTGATGAATATGCCCGGCTATCACGCCAGCACAATCACGCTCTTTAGCGGCTATTACACAAGACCGGGCGAAGGTTTCAGATAGTTTAGACCACTTTTTAGCCTTGCCCTTTAAATACGCTGATAGCGACCAATATCTTAGTCCCAACTTAGAACGGCACCAGTTGAGACTCTTATTAAGCCAAATCGCTAAATGATAGAAGTGGTCGGCAAACTTAGCTAATTTCGGAGACTTAGTTACGAATAGATCGAAGATATCGCCATGAATAAACAGATACTTCTTTCCATCAATCTCAACAACCTTCTCTCTAACTACCTCAATATTACCAATAGAAGCGTCTTTGTAAGATAGTAAGTTCCACACCATTATATCATGATTGCCAACCACCCAAGTAATTTTAGTACCATTCTTAATCAGTTTTAATAATCGTCTGATGATATCTATATGTGCGTTCGCATTCTCATTAGAAAATTTGTGTATTTGAATTCGCCACAAGTCTAAAATATCACCTACTAGGATTAGATGGTCAAACGAGTTTTCTTTTAAAAAGAGATATAACTGATCTGTTTGCGTCTTACTACTGAGTAAGTGCAAGTCAGAAATGGCGGCTATTGAATAGTGCATTATGGATATTCTACCCAATCTGAAATTTGTTGCATTCGTCTTTGAATATCGGCAATACTATAAGGATAGAAATTGTTAGTATCTACACCTACATCCATCATACGACATTTTGGTAAAGCTACTGGTTGATTGTGAACATGACCATATAACATAGGAACCCCGTATTTCTTACCATCCCAACTTAAAAGTGGATAGTGACATAGAATCGCCCTAAACCGATCGTCTGTACTATGGAAATCAAAAATATCTCGGGAGCATATGCTAAACCTTTCTGATGGATCGGCAAGAGTAAACCATTTATCATGATTACCCTGCATAAGAATAATATTTTTACAATTCATCTTCGATATATACGTGTCTACCAATACTTCCATACATCTTTGTGCATATGTTGGAAGAATTTCTCCCTTATTCTTATGCATGAATATGGCGTCGCCCAAATGTATTAATGTGTCTGTTTCTTGTACCTTTTCATTGATGCGAGCGATTATCTGTTCATCCATTTCTTGAATTGTATTAAATGGACGATTGCACAATTTAAGAATTCGTTGATGGCCAAAATGCCAGTCCGATGTAAACCATGTTGTCATGTTATATTCTTGTTTCCGAATGTTCGTCACCAGCATCATGAAATGCATAACTACCATATTCACAAAGATTGTAGTAACGAAGTTCGTTTAGAAAAGGGTTGGATGAAGTCCAACCAAGCCAAAATTCGCATGGATGTGTAAAATTCGTCATGATAAAACCTTTCTTTATGCGTTAAGTTCAAACAGATGGGTGAATGTAATATTCGTATGAGTGCGGGGATTGGATTCAGTATTAAGATTGGTCCCTCGACTCCTAATTATATCAATTAGGCTTTCATTTTTACAACAACCAAAAGCTTGATTATATTCTAATGTTTCTAATTCTTTTGGTGAGGCTGGAAACAAATACATACTTGTTTTAGGTGTTCCAAAGTCATTAGTGGTAATCGAAATCAAGCATGAAGTCATAATGTTACTCCTTGTGTTAACTGATATTGTGGATCATCCCACCAATCAGGTGGTTGAGTGTACTTCCATTTTGCAAATCTACTTTTTTCCATCTTATAGAACGTTCGATATGCTTTAACAGGATCATCACATCTATACTGTTCGGGCATACATAGGGCGAACGTGCTTGGCGTATTCCATGCTTGGGACGCATTAGGCCATAAATACGATTGTTGTCGTCCGAGTATATCTACAACTGGAGAGCATGCGTGTACTTTATTTAAACGAATTCCGTATCGTCGATTGTATTGACCTAACAATCCAAAGGCTAAACTGTGCAGCCAACTGTAATTATGATAATTCGCCGCAGCCCATTGCACACAAGGGTGGTTAATGTGCGTTGCTTTATAAGGGGCGTACTGACCTAACCCTTTTATGTGCATAACAGTAGACATGATTTGACAAGACTCTAGCAACATTTTAGATACGTGCTTATCACAATGAGATACGGCACATTGCCAAGGATTTTCTGATAGGACAAAAATGTTCATCGTCGCTTTATCACTTTAGATAAATGTGATTCCATTACTTGACGCATTCTATTTAATTGACCGGGCGTTATTTCTATCTGATCTTTAGGGGCGGTCGCAAATCCCATGACATTTCTTGCGGCAACATATGGATCATTCTCTTCTGTATCATCTACAAAATCAGGCAATCCATCGCCGTTAACATGAAACAAACCAAATACATGGCCTATCTCATGAGCAAGAATAATATCACTACCCATATATTGATTTAGCAGTATTACAGGAGGGCTGTACCATGGGAATTGTCCTACTCCTAAAAAGATATCTACATCGGTTATTACGTGGTTGCAATACACAATAGTAATGACATTAGGATTGGCGTCTACGAAATCGTATAACCCCAATGGGGTGTTGTAATCTACTACATCAACTTTGAATATATGAAACCGTAAATCTAATTCGGAATAGAGTGTTTCCGCGTATTTCAAATGATTTTGCACCAGTTCTGGTGTAACTTGGTTTGGGGCGGACTCAATGATTAAATGTACGGGAACATAATTATGGTATTGACACCCGGTTAATGACGCTGCTACAGCACTAACTATTGTTTGATGGAGTCGCATTACTGTGCTTTCGATAAAAGCGTGATGCACGATGCACCACAAACTTAAGTTCGTTTAACATGTAATCCAAAAATACTTGATTTTCAGTGCGATACAAAAGATTCACAATAGAATTGGTCAATTCATCTTCGTCATTAGAATTGGGAATTGATAATTGGCGAGTGTTTAACCGGCCCTCAGCAATCTTATTTCCAATTTCTCTACTCCATTTATCCTTCTCAGGATGTACAAGAGAAACGCCAATATGAATTTCCTTACCATCATCACTTGCTTCTGCAAGGGCTACTCCAAAGGGAGTTCTATTGGTGGTACGAGCGTAACAACGAGAGAGTGTGCTTTTCATGTTAATCCTTTCTAACTTGAACAACGTAATAACGGCTTAAAGGCGTAATACGATAAAACAAATCGCGGCCATGTTCCCAAATTGAGTCGGTTATCTGAACACAGATTATCTGGAGTTTGATATCTATATTTGTATCATAAGATATTGGTGGTATTTCGGTTAACTCATTAATACGCTCACACAATTTATCAATATCATATTCATATTGTTTAATTGCCCAAAGATCGCATTCCTGACGCCAATTTTTCCACAACTTTTTATTTAATTCGTCTGCATATTTATCTGCCTCTTGTTTATTGTTAAAGAAGGTGCGAGGATTACCCATATCCGAATAGTATTGAGTGTACTCATCGTTATATTCTCCTCCGACCTCCATAACTACATATATCACATTACTTGACTGATTTAACATGTCTATCCCATAATACTGCCGTAACACAGTTTGCTAAGTTTAAACAGCCGATAGTGGGTAGTTTGACGACGTAATCACATATATCAATAATTTCTTGCGGCAATGATCCATTTTCGGGGCCAAATAAATACATTGCTGCTTCTGGATGAATAAAATGACTGAGATCGTGGGCGGTATTAGTTAGTTCCACCGCCACCACCTTACATTCATGTACACGCAAATCTTCAAATTTAGGAATCCACATTACTGGTAGATGTCGGTGACTGCTTCTTGTGTCGGTTCGCTCAATTCTACCTTTAATATTCTGTGGATCTCCAATTATCGTCACAAAATTACAATTAAAACAAGCAGAAGATCTAATTACGCCACCAACATTCCCATCATATTTTGGGTTGTATAAACAAACAGACGAAAATCCCCGCTTGTCTCTTTTCATTTCTTCTCACCGCTCTTATACGACTTAATAGTTCCGCACACAGTACACTGCATATCCTGCTTATTATCGGATTTTAGTGCTTTGAGATTAAAGACGCGACGTTTAAGGCCGTGAATCTCATCTTGTTGGTGTGGGCGGCAATTTTCGCATGCAGAAATTTTAGAACCACTCATATATGCTCCTTTATCATTCTATCATATAACACTATTGTACCTGCTGCGGCTACATTAAGTGATACTTGATTTGTTGGGATCTCTACTTTATATCTACAACTTTTAATAATGTTTGGCGGAATACCGAATTCTTCGCCGCCCAACACATAACACGCTCTTTTGGGATGTTCAAAATCCATTAAAGATTTGGCTTTGGGATGTAATTCTATCCCCACCAACTCACAATGTCTGGGTATATGCTTGAAAAAATCTGTCCAATCGTCATAATAAAACATCGGAATATTTTTAGGAGAAGCAACCACATCGCTTTTAGGTTCGCCGTATTTTGGCTGGCCGATACAAGCAAGCCAGTCTACGTTGCCCAAACAAACAGCGGTGCGGAATAAGGTGCCTACATTTGTTTGTAGTTTTGGATTAAAGATAGCGAGTCCACAGAACCTCTCTCTATCTTTTCTTCTGTAATTAAATCCAATTTTAGGCATTATATATTCCTAATCGTGATTGTTGTAATCTGATACTATAAACTCACCAGTATCCATTATAGATACTTCCACATGATCCCCAAACATTGTTTCAAACCATTCTGTTGGTATCTTAGAAAAAATATCTAGAATTTCGTATACAATAGCAATAGTGTCTTCCGAAATATCGGACGATAATTCTTCAATACGTTCTTCCTCACCTAAATCACCAATTCTAACACGGCACCCATATTCATCAAGATTTACACCAAAATAGCACGTCTCGCCGTCCATAAAATATGGTGTGTACTGGGTCCAACCAAAGCTTTTAATGTTATGACGTTTCATTAACTTTGGAACGGTTTGTTGAAGTAGGAATTTAATATGATTAAAGTGGGCGAGTTGTTCTGCGTTGAATTGTTGTCGTAAAACATCCAACTTACCTAATACTTCATTTAAAGTACGATTGTCAGACATATGGAATCCTTAATCATGATCGTAGCGAGTAGATTCTACCGAACCGTTGGCGTAAATAATAACTTCTTTATGATCGCCGAACATAGTTAAGAATATACTATTGTTTAGTTGTGCTAATATGTTTACAATTGTTTTAGCACTATGATACATAGTAGAATCTTTGTCTAATTCCCATATATCTTTTCTTTCCATATCTTGATTTACTGGTTCTACATATAAATCGTCAATACCCGCTCTAAAAGTACATACATCTCCATCATTAAAATATGGAGTATACTGACACCACCTAATAGAATTAATACCACCTTCTACCATAATCGGTTTAATTAATTCTACTAAGGTGTTTTGTAATTTCCGAATACTATTCTTATATTCGTGAATAATTTTTTGAGCCGCTTCTTGTACTACTTTTACTGAATCACTCATACAATCTCCTATTCGGGATATGTCCATTGTGTGATAAGTCTACCATCTGTATATTAATCCAAAATCTTTGTGCCACCCTCAATACCCTTAACGGAAGGAGGCATATCAATACCATTATTCATCCACATCTGAACTGGCACGCCCTCAATGTAATCTTGTAGAGTTGGAATAAACTTCATGCCAAAGTCTTCAAGAATGTGTTGTTCGGCAACATCTCTAACAGAAACCTGACGTCCCTGTGAGTTTAGAATTGCCGTTCCATTATCAATGCATCTCTGCTTCCAGGCGAGAATATCTGCCTTAACCTCATCTGAAAGATTGTGTTTGCGGCACAGTTGATCTAGGGCGGTAAAGTCCGTACCAAACATTCGTTCCATCACGAAGATGCCGAATGAATGGTGAAACATACACCGGTGAATGTTACTAGCAACGTGGGCCTTGGACGAATCCATCATATTATGAATCGCTACATAATCCGTTGCATCGCCCCCATATTTTCTTGCTGAGGACGCTGCGTGTTTCTCTGGTTTTGCCATGTTATTTTCCTACTGGAACTTGTTTAACACTAAATGGCCGCAATAAATCTGGAAAGAGACTAAGATTTTTCTCTATATATTCTTTAGCTAGTCCATTCCACATTTCATCAGTAATGTCTTGATATGGTTTATTAAAAATAGGACTTTCTTCCTCCGGTGTCCACTCATTTCCTATATAGTTTAATACCTCGTCTGCCGCATATTGATTATGAGTTATATTGTAAATATATTCGGCGTTTAGTTTTTCACACGCAGCGAACGCCTTATCTTGGTCATGATATACACACGTGATATGATATCCATCAACTGGATAATAATATTCGTCATTATATTCAAAACTTTGTTCAATAATCACATATTTGAATTGATTTTTACTCATTATATATACTCTCTAATTTGAGTTGCACACCATTTGTTTAAGGCTTCAACATTGGCGTTCTGAGGCAAAGATGAAGTGGCCCACGCCGAATCAAAGAGTGATGTATAGTGCTCGTATATTTTGAGCAATTCCGCTTTCGGAATTTCGCCCCTCTTAATATTTCGTAACATTGTAACCACTTCTGCGGGAAGAGGATAGGTCAGTACGTGAGTTTTTGCCAGCATAACACCTTGAAATAGCAGGCGAATAGTGTGAGAAGCATTCTTCGGGCAGTAACCGATTTGATCAAATTCCGCTTGACGTCGATCGCCAAGATTAGGGTTTGATACCTCTAATTTAATTTTGTCATTAGTGATTTGTTCCAAAGTTTCTAAAAGAAGGTTACGTTCATACCTTTTAAGGGAGAAGGCTCCGCATAACGCTTCAATGGCTTTAGTTTTAGAATCATCTTTGGCGTCAATAACGAGTTGTAATCCCATTGCTTTTCGCCACTCGGCTAGGGCGAACCCTCGCATAGAATTTTGATATCGTTTAGAAATGAAATGTTGGCGTTCAAACATTAGATTGGCGTGCATACCATTAACATCAGTAAAGATCAAATTAGAAAATACTGCTTCTAAAGCTTGTGTATTGCCGTGATACAGCATTTCAACAAACTTCTTGATGGAGTAGTATACAGAGTCGGTCATCGGATCTTCGTATTGTTCAAACTTTTGAAAGCCCAAGCAATATTCAATTTTAGGAATGAGAAACCCACGTATATCTACATCCGATGTTTCTGTAGCGGTACCATATAAATGAGATCCGATCTGAGAGGCGAATACGATTCGGCCATAGTCACTAGGTAAAGGTATTCGTTTATGCTGTGTCAAGTAATGCTCCCACACTAATATTAGCAGATTCAATCGGCACTGCTATACATACTATTTTAGGATGAAATTTTAACATCTGAGCTAATGACTCAAATTGCTCATTATGTTTTTTACTGGATATTAAACCGGCCTTTTGAAGTAGAGTAAATAATTCATCATGGCACCAATGTTCTAGATTTTCATCGCCAATAAAGATAGTATTAATTGCGGGGAATAAATATATCGTGTTTCCATTACGTCGGCTATACACAATAATATGATTTATATTCTCAGTACCACCTTTCTTTTGACGCCATACAAACTCTTGATCATCGTGCTTAATTACAATTTCTTTAATCCACCCAACGATCATATTTAATCCTCATCAGTCACATCGTCGTCATCATCCTCGTCTTCGCCGTACAATTCACTGTATACTTCGCCCGCGATAAAATCGCAATCGTCAATCTCTAGAGATTCTTCTTCTAGCAGTTCAAAAGAATCAGGTCGAGACGAAAACCAGGCTTCTAATTCGGCCCACTCCTTGCGTAAGGTTTTGTCAACACATGTGTTTGCGGACAAACCATCCATCAAAGATTCGAAAACTCCGCCACGCTCGTTAATTTCTGTCATGAATTCTTCACGGGTCATAGGTAAACTCCTTTAAAAGATTGGGGCAAGTCTCCTCGCCCCGGATCTAATTACTGACTTTCAACTCGACGAATTTGTACCACACCGTCCGCGAAACTGCTTTCTACGGAGATTTGGAAACCGTTGGTTTTTTGCTTACGAACGCAAGTGCTAATACGATTACGCTCCTTATTAAAGGATGAGCGATCTTGGTTAGACACGGCGATACGAATTGCTTGACCAGCCGCAAGATTCTGCACCGCATTAATAATCGCACTATTCGCGGAATTACTGCGGCTACCACTACGACTCAACGGTGAGGCATTTTCAACAACACTAAATTCGAAACTCATTACAAGACTCCTTTACTCGTTCAATAAATGCTTGAATAATAGGCTCAATTGATTTTAACGGAACACCCGTTATTTCAGCAATTTGAGCATTACTACACTCGTTCCAATATTTCTGATATATGATGTTTTGAACTAACGGCGATTCATCACACATTAGTTCTGATATTTGTGTATTTACGTCATTCACGTCTCCTATTATATCTATATCTGGCGAGTAAGAGTGGTGTCGGCTTTTATCTTTGTTTAATTTGCGAATAAAATTCCTAGCACACTGCTTAGTTACTACACCGATAAAAGTATGTAATTGTGAACTACCATTATATGCGTATAAAGCTTTAGAAATTAAGTGCAAATATATGGATGAAATTAGATCGTCCATATCTTCTGGCGATAGTGTAAATGAGGATAAGCAATAACTTATCATAGCCAGAACTTCTTGCGGTTCTTCTCTACATAATTGCACAGCCTCCTCTGCGGAAGTGGGTGTAATTGATAGTTTTCTATTCTTACTCATTAAGCCTCAAAAATTAATACATTGTAATTAGGAACGAAAATGTTTTTATCTATACTGACCTTAATAAGTCGATTCAAACTAACTCGACGATATCCATTATTGGAACCATCTGACAGAAAATCTTTAATAGTGATTAGTTCATCTCCCACATTTTCAATTTGCCCATTCAACTTTCGATAACTACCATCGCTCTTTTCTGCCTCAATAGTTACAAAATGTTTATTCATTGCGGCGGATGATAGTCTGTTAATCATTTCTTCTCGTGATACTCGAAACAAATTGCCTCTAATCATGGATTAATCTCCGTTCTTTCTAATGTTATAGATACGATCTCTTCAGCGAACTTCGCCCGATTGTTCTTAATTTTTTCACTGACTTTCAAGGGCTTCTTAATACCACTTTGCGTATGCACTAAATACTTTACTTCGCCCTGTTTATTCCAGCATCTTCGACATTTTTCACCCTCACAAGTTGTTCCACCTACTTTAGATTTTGGGCATAATTGAACGTCATTTAATTCATCTGGGGCGGTTACTACCGATGTACCGGCAGAAAGTGCGAACGCTCGAATGGGCGGCGGATGATTAAATTCAAGGGCGGATGGTCTAACCGACACATTCGGCAAACTATTTAGTTCAACTAGTGGTAGAAGCCATTTATTCGAAGTACTCCACCAACATCTAGTGGGAAACCAGAATTGTATATGTGGTAATGCTTGACAGATGTTTTGCCACATTCTGATGTAATTCGGATGAAAGAAATCCCCACTATCATGTACGCGGAAATAGTTGTTTTCTACAGCCATGTTAATGGCGTCTCGCAAAGTATTGGTAGCGGTTAATCTACCTGTTTCAGTGCGTAAACAATCTTTTAACCACAAAAATCGTATCCATTGTGCTCGTTGTACGTTAGACATGTTGTAGCGATTAAACATAGCATAACAACTATCGCAAATATGATTTTCGCCCGTAGTAGATAGTGGGCATGCATATCCCGCTGGCAAGGAAAACGACCAGCAATCCATATCTGCGGTCCAACTCAACAACGAAGTTTTTTGTTCTGCGAAAATTAATGTTGTATTTTTCATGTTTTTGGATCGACAAAATCAATTTGGCTTATACTGCGGATACGCATGCCAGTGAATTTCATCTCTATCTTTAAGATCAATGATGTAACTTTGTTCTGCATGTATTTTAGTCAGCCATGCCCCATTTTTACCTACAGCAAATGAATACATAGGGAATTTATGACGGTCATAGCTAATTGGTACGCACAACCACTTATCATTGGGATGACTTTTGTTTTTAATAGCCAGATCGCCCAACCCAAAATCTTGCTTATCAACCAACTTCTTGCAAGCGTCCAAGACTAGTGGCCAAGTAATACATCCAGCATAAAACGTATACCCTCTATTAAAAGATTCTAAATTATCTGTGATTGACGCCTCAAAACATTTGACGCCAGTTCTTTCAGTAGTATACATGTAATTAGAAGACCACGGACCCTTGAATGAACGGCTTTCACCATTTTCTAAAGTAATATTAAAAGTTCGTCCTGCATAACCACTTCTATCTGTTGTGGCGGCGAAAAAATTCACGTATCCACCACTTTCCGCAAAGTAAAAACCAGTATTGTTTACACGATCCTCATCAAACGCTCGATATTTTAGATCTTTATGATCTGGCATCTTATCTACTAGAACCTGCAATCCAACAGGATTACTGTATCCCCAGTACCAATTCAACTTCGCGTCTAATACTTTCAATTATTGACACTCCATAAATAAATCCAAGTAATAGAAGAAGTCCGCCGCATCGAGCACTCCATCCGGTACACCATAACCCTCTAAATTAGAGTCAGATGTACTCGATAGATCAGCCACATCTAAATTACCAGACGTATAAGCGTCTAAGAAGAAAAAGAAATCCTCAGAATCAGCCGTACCATTCGGCATGTTGAACATATTGCCGCACAAATCCGCTGGACACATATGATTCCGAATGATCGCTTCCCACAAATAGCCCGCCAACACATCACTACCATTAGGAGTTGGGTGGATATTATCTACCAGCAGCGATTGAGAGATTGGCCCGCCAATGATTTCGGGGAAATTAATCATTCCAATTCGGTTGGCAGATACGTTTGGTGTACCGTTTGTAGCGATGTTGTACAGAATTTCTGCTGCAACCAACGTATTCGCATAGGAAATACTATTTTGAGTACCATACGGCACTCCAAGAATAAATAAGGGTGGTGTGGGGCTAAGTGAGTTATATCTTTCAATCAATTCGATGTACTGATTAGTCCATACCGAATCAAAAGACCCATCATTAGCACCCAATTGAATCCATATTACTGTTGGGCGAGTAATTTCTAGGTATTGTGATAGATAATTGTCGTCGGCGAAAAGCCCGTTCGAAAGATGGTGTCTTAATCTGGCACCACCTATAGACTGCGAATCAATACTGAATCCGTGACGATCCTCCCGCTCAATCATAGTGCCCACCCAAATCAGATGGTTGGGCAGAGTGGATTCATCACCAGTATGAGTGGCTAATCGGAACCAGGGGTCTTCTTCCGTCGAAGAATCAAGGATGATAGAAACTGCTTCGAGTGATGCGTCATTTCTCAAATCTACAACTTGTGATGTGAACGGTGCAATAGATCCACGTCTAGCCTCAACACGAATAAAGTCTGGCGATTCTGGTGTTGACAGAAGAATGAATTTGGCCGTTAGATTATCACAACAATACCACGGACCATCAATCCATGTATCCCCAGCACTGAGGCGGCTACCCACAATATTCAAACCATCGCCTTGATTGGTGTGCCATACAAAGTCGGGACCAGCGGTGGTTGTGAATCTGCTATAGTTATAACTAAACACATCAATACCATCCGCCGGACGAAGAGAGTGATTAGAAATGGTGACAAAATTTGTAGAAGGATAGATGGTTGGAGTGGCTGCTTGGCTATTGGTGGGTGTTACAATACCGGCCCAAACGTCGGGGCGAAAGGTTCTAATAACTCCCCAATACAAGGATGATTGATTTGGTGTATTCGTATTTTTATTTGAAATACTATCGCCCAAAATCAGCATATGACAGTTTTCATGTTGAATGTGATTCGAGATGTTGGTACCAAATCCCAAATCTTCTGAGGGTGGAGCCATGCCTAGTGCGGCGGCTGCTACTAATGCGGAAATTAGATTATTCATTATTGCCTTTCTTTCCAAACATCATTTTTACTCCGATTTATTCCAATAAATAAAAGGGTATACGATCATAGTAATTGGCCAAAAGAGTATGCCTAATAATATTTTGTATTTGTGTTTAGCAAAACTTTGATTTAAAGTAGGTCCATTATATCCACCAAATAAAGCTATTTTGTCTAGAACGCATACCAATACAATTATTCCCCATACTATGGCGGTGATAATCAGCCACGACTCAATTAAATTCATAGACATCTCCTTAATAAATATAAGAGGGCCGTTTTACCGGCCCCCATATTTTAGATTAATGCTGCGGAACACTCTCCGCAATACTTATATCTTGACGAATTATTTGATCCACACACATTACACTGAATAGGTTTTTTACTTAGAACCGGCGTTGCTACCGCTTTGTTTGCTGTTTCGCCTCGCAACTCAAAGATGGCAACGTAGATTGTTGGATCAAGAGATCGTGTGTAAGTAGTTTCAAAGTTTTGTGATAGTTCTTTTCCTGGAACCGTAATACCAGCGTCGTAGGACTTTGTACAACTTCTAAAAACTGATTGGCATGATGGATCATTACTCAATGAGGGTGAATTCGTGTCACACCAAATATAATCTCTCGGATACGGCTCCCACGGATTAGATTTTATGGGATTTCGTATAATAGGTTGAGAAGGGAGTTGTTGTTCAAATTGCCATTGAATTCTAATCAATCCGTCTTCGGCTCCAATACCACGGTGAGCCTCAATTTTCTCTGATCGTCGTATAAAACGGAATGCGTTTGAAACAGAATTATCCGCACCCAACTTACCCCTCAACGTGGAGGAACTGTTCCCATCAATCACTAATCGCCTATTTGAACAGACGTCTTCGCCGTCAATTTCAATCGAAACAACAGCCCGTTGCACATTCATGTTTTTCAGGTAAATCTCATAATCAGAACCAAAAGGCAAGTAAATTATGTCCTTACCATCTACCCTATTTTCTCGCAAAACCTTTCCATCTACTTTAATTGCAGCCACCAACTTATTCGAATACATCATATCAACCCTTTCTTAAGCACACCGACTAAGTGCTGTATTTAAAGTCGGTCAATTGCGGGTCTGGGAGTCGAACCCAGTATCTACAAGGTTATGAGCCTGTCATGATTCATCCATTTCACCCACCCGCATACAAGTATATTATATACACTCGGCTTCATAAATTTTCCTCAATCCAGTCGGCGATTTGATCGAAAGTCCATTTTTTATGGTCATTTAAGATTATCAACTCGCACATTATATTGTAGATACCAAACTTTCTAGCAATGTTTTCTGGTAAAGTGTCGGAATAGCCATAGCAGGTTTTATGATTCAAAGAAGCCTTCTGTAAGAAACCACTAATTTCTGCTAGCACTCCCAGACAACAATACATGTTATCCCAACACAATGTTCTTCTGCCCTGTTGATATTTCCCACTACGCAACGCCTCAATCCACGGCCTCTTGTATTTTTCTTCCATTATTTTATATTTCCTATAGTGATGTGATATCCGAACTTCTTCTCGCCCAATCCTAATTTTTCACGTAAAGTATTTAATGGTTGTGAAGTACAAGGTATCCACCAAGATCGCCCGTCCGAACAAACAGTACCGTCATATGCAAAGGGTATCGGACAGTACAACCATGGTTCTAAAATCGGGTTTGTGGGATCAATAATTTTAACATCCTTTTCCCCAGCGATGAATGTAATATGTGGGCCGTTCCTAGGACTGTAACATTGGATATTGTGTAGTTTTTTGTAATAATTAGCCAGATCTTCTTCGACCTGAATATAGAACCACCCAAGTTTTTGAGGTGGCTTGCTCCACATAATCGGACCCCACCCAACATACATCAGTCCATCTCCATATAAGCAGGGTTAATCAGTTTTGCTAGGCAATGTCCATGGAATTTGCGGACTACAACACCCTCTCTAATGTGCAATGATTTTCCAGAAACAGTTTCGTTCCCTACGCACAATTCTTTGAGTTTGTCGTAATTAAATGGGCCAGTCCAGATATGCGGAACGACTGGAATATTATTTTCTAGACAAAACTCGTTTAGATCAATCCACTCCCACCACTCATCCATCTCGTATCTCATGTCAAAGGCGGCGAAACTAGGTTCAGAGGGCGAACCATATTTCAGAGTGGCAGTAGGGCCGTAAATCTCCCCATGCAACCATATAGCCTTGCTTGGAGTTAGATGTGAAATACTACGCAGTTTTGCCTCAATATCATACTTTCTAGCCACTCGCCAATATGTATTGGTATCAGATTCTTGTAACGCAAGATTTCTACTGCACACAATAAATTCGCCGTCAACAACACCAAACGCCGCATTGGTTCCGTGGATCTTTTCCATAACTAGAACTTCCTCGCCCTCATGCCACTGGCGGCGAGTACGCGGATCTCGAATGTGATCAACGTCATACTTCTGAAATGTTATAGGTAAGGGACGAATTTTTCCTGCGAGTTCAACTGGAACGGGCGGCTCATACTTATCACAACCGTACTTGAGAGTTACATCTTCCCCTTCTACTTCGCCCGCAGCAGCAGGCATAACCACACCAATACTATACTCGCCCCGCAATCGAATTGCTTTCACACGATTCTTGCCCGACCCGGATAATTTTCCTGTAAGGCCGATCTGCTCCAGAATATTCGGCGGAATTAAAGTGTCTTGAGGGAAGTACACTACTAGATCGCCCTTCTTAAACTGGTCTTTTCTTACCACCAACTGCCACTCACCGATATATGCGAGTTCTAGTTTATCAGCATTCGGATGAGGCTTTACGTGGGCGATACGTTCAACAGATACTTTCCATGCCATGTTTGATCCTCAAATATAAGGTATAAGCGTCCCAGAAAGATTTTCACCTTTAACTGGAACGTATTAAGAATTGTTACTTTGTGGGTGCTGGACGCATCAGATTACGAACAGAATTGAGGAAATTCTCAGAGAGCATTGTAATACTCATATCGCTAGGTAGATAGCCCTGAATATTCTTAAATGCTTCTGCCATATTCTTTGCGATTTCAACCTGTACAAAGTTCTCGGCACCAGGAGCTGCCCATGCTGAAAGTTCTAACTGTTTTGCTTGAGCTTTCGCTTCGCCTAGGGCGATGATAGCCTCTGCCTCTAACATAGCAGCATCGCGTTGGGCACTAGCCGCCAGTCGAACCTGCTCAGCAGCCGCAGTTGCAGCATTAATTTGTTGTTCCGCCGCACCCTCTGATTCCAGAACAGCCTTCTTCTTATCACGTTCAGCAGCAACAACTTGCCGCTCAAAGTCTGCCCGTGCTTCTGCTTGAGCTCTAGCCGCTTCTGCCAAGGCAGCTTTTTCCTCTTCTTGGGCTCTGAGCGTGCGTTGCTGTGCAACTTGGCGGCGGTTGATTTCACCAATATACTCAGGGTCCAACTCAATCTTCTCAATCACAAAGTTTTCAATGATGATACCATGTGATCGTAGTTCGCCGTCTTTGTCCGTCAAACCTTGAAACACGGCATTTTGTAGTGCTACGAAGCCTTCGCCCGAATATGCGTCAATAGCCTTATACTTTGTTGCTTCACTATTAACAATTCGCATCAATACTTGGCGAATCAGCGTATCTTCAATCAGACCATCCCAATCCCTTGTACCATTGTGTGAGTGGTACAATTTATGCGTAGTGACAAGAATCGCCGGATCAAAGTGCCACTGCAAAGCAAGATGCATCTTCATTTGTTGATTGTCAGATGCTTTCGCAATAAAGACGTCATGAGGTCGTCCACCTGATCGTCGGTCATTTTCGTCATCATTCATCACGAATACTTGCGGTGACATGGTGTAAGTGTACATACGTTTACCCACGCCGGGGAAAAGGAAGTACGTGCCGGGCGGATATACTTGATCAATAACACCGGCGTTCCATGTTTCCTGCACTCCCAACTCATTACCCTTAATGGTGACAATATCTACAAGGATGAGCCATAGCACTAAAAATAGTACGCTGGCAAATGCCACACCTCCCAAAATCCAATATTTACGCTTAATCATTTCGACTCCTTAAACAAACAAATCAATGTAATTATGGCACACGTGAGAATCAACAAGGCTAACAATAAAGGCAGTAACTTAACTAATACGCTTACGTTAAGTGTTAAAGCAATACCGCTAGCAATACCCAATAAGATGCCGCTTATTTGAATAATACGTTTCTTAGTAAGCATAAGTTATTTCTTCTGCTTGAAGGTCATGTTTAAATCTTCGTCTATAGTAAAGAAAATATGTCCCTCGTATCCATCATAATATTCAAACTCCATCTTGTTATTGCCGACCGCCAAAATATATTCGGTACCAGTACTAATAAAACGTGTTTCAGGATAGTCTGAACACGCAAACAGTACACCAGGACCATGTTCGTTAGAAATTTGTTCGGCAGTATATCCATCCGGTAATTTCGCGACGTTTGGTACGCTCGTCGTAATCTTCATACAGTCTCCTTTTCTTTCAATTAAAAACGCCCCGAGATGGGGCGTTTGTTTGGTGTGCGTGATTCGTATTAAGCGTATTGAGCTTCAAGGCGTACGGGAATAAACTCTCGCTGACCACCACTGTCAGTAGTCGTACTACCACTACCTCGGGTTGAAGTGTTCAACTGAGAGGCGATAGCACGAGCATCATCGCGATTAGATGGGCGATGAGCAGTTAGGTTCTGAGTACGAGTATTAAGAATGCCCCAAAAATTACGAACACGAGTCACTGGTTGATTACCTGCCATACAAGTTTCCTTTCTTTGTATAAATCATTATATCCGCTCAGTCGCCGTCCGCGACTAAATTTGTAAAAAATCTGGTACACAAGTGTACCCGTCTGTATTGATTTCGCCGAAATAAATCGCCTCTTCCCGATCATTTTGAATAAAAATATCGCCCATCATTCCGGGGCACATGGACCGCAAAAACGGGTATACATTTTTCGGATGTGTGATAAAATCAATTTTTTTGTGTGAGGTTTCAAACGTAAAAACAGATTGATTATTTGACTCCGATGTACATCCACTCACCATCCACCTCCCATTCTTCGCGATCATTATTATAGACTTCAATATAGATATCGCCCTCGAAATCCAACCAAGTCTCTTTATTGTAATCATACTTAATACCGCTTACAATTAAATTAAACAAAGAGCCCGTCATTCGTTCAATACCGTCTAAATAAAGAACATTCAGACGCCCCTTTTCAATACAAGAATTAATCCATTCGTTATCCCAAGGCTCGGTCACGGAGTTACCATTCACATCAATTAGGCAACGAAATTGTTTTTCCATGAATATGCTCCTATTTTAAACGCTGTAAAGTACCATCGTCCTGAGAGGCCCAAATACGATCAAACACTTCATCGCACCAATTAATACATTTATTGCACGGGTTAGACTTTTTCATATCTCCACGGCGGTTAAAACGAAAATTGACCAACGTGAGATTGTGACGCATATCTTTGCGTACCTGTCGCAAAGCATCTAATTCAGAGTGCGGCTCATTAAAGTTATACTTCAACTTATGAGCGATCGGATGCGTTCGCCTTCTATTAATGCCGATAGCAAGTATAGTGCCCTTTTGCAAGATAATGCTTACATGGCGAAAATCACGCTGATGTAAGGTTGTGGCATATTTACTCGCGACATCTTTTAAGTACTTCAATTTCATAAAGGTGTTGGATTTCAATAATAGGCGGTAAATCATCTGATGAAACAAAGTCTGCTGCTTTTGTAATAACAACAACTTCTTTCAATGTTTTGGGTTGAATTAATTTATTGATAGCTTCGATAGTACTGCCTGTATCCACATAATCATCAATTAATACTAAGTTGTAAGGTAACAGGCGGGTATTAACCCCTTCCTCATAGTGACTCGCAATAAACATGCGAAATTGATCAGGATACATAGTGCATAAAGCGGCACATAATGTAGAACCACTTCCTTTAGCCCCAATAATATTGATTGGTTCATCTTGATACGTTTTATGAAAATGTAACTCCCAGGCCAGATGAGCAAAAGCCCTCATTACTGGACCTAGAGTATACGTATCTCGATGTTGATATTCGTTGTAACCGTTAATTTTTTGTGCAATATCATGCGATATCATCCGGCACCCCATAAGGCATGTATGCGTGCGGTTGTGATGTTCCTAAGACGCCTTGATCTAAACGTCTACGAATTCTATCTTTTTGTAACTGAATGGCTTGTCTAATATGCCACAGTGTTTGTGGATTTTCTGCACATGGTAACTCTTTATCCATCTGCTGTAAGAAGACTTCGACCCACTCCAAACA
>JACCDT011357775.1_pt1 | contig 42407 bp, 41 predicted proteins | sample 7446291 | NCBI WGS metagenome assembly JACCDT01 (sample SAMN15323446, study PRJNA562643) | freshwater metagenome | isolation source: river surface water | place: USA:Blue River Watershed | collected 2017-08-17
AGAGATTGATAATTCCATAGACTGAGAACATTACAAAGAGTGCAATGAGTGACCAGATCATGAACTCTCTTCCTTTTGATATTGCATCTGTCTTACCTTCACGTAGTCCCCAGATGAAGTTAGCTAAGCCAAAGAAGAATGCAACTACTGCTCCTGACATGAATAGCACTCCGAGAGCTTTTACTATTGTTTTATTGAATGTGTTTATGAGTTCAGCGAATGTTCCCATTCCTGCTTGTACACCTGTTGCACTGTCAGCTGAAGCAACAGTAGTGAGGATGAGGAATGAGGAGAATGAGAGGGTGGCGAGGAGGAAGGAGGGTTTCATACACTATATTTTTTGGGACAATTCGAGATTACTTTATCTTTTACAAAAAATATGTGTGTACTTCTTAAAGCCATACCTCTATGAATTAATAGCCAAAAACGCGTAGTGGTAATCCCCTGCTGGAAGTCGCTTCTGAATTCTAAATCCATGCTTTTGAACAAGTGATATAGCTTGCTCTTCTTGTATCACATGAGACGAGTGCGGCCCAAGACCTCCGTGTGAATCACTCCAGTCAACAACGAGTAGTTGCCCTTCAGGCTTAATTAGTCGTGCAATGGTAATAATTGCTTGATCGATCTTATCGAACTGGAAAAGTACATTAGAGAGAACCACAGCATCTAAACTATACGCATCAATCGGGACTTCTTTTTCAACATCCGCCCAAATCATCTCAACGTTTACTATCCCACGCTTATCAAGCGTTCCTGCAAGCGTATGAAGTGCTTCTCGATGCACATCAACAGCATACACCTGACCGGTAATCCCAACATGATGAGCAAGCGCAATAGTATACACTCCTGTTCCGCAACCAATATCAGCTACACGATCACTTGGTTTTAAATATAACTCAGTAACAAGTTGTTCGGGGGTTAAAAATGACATAGAGCTAGTATAGCAGCCTCGTAAACAATGAGCGAACAGCTACTAGTGGATACAGAACTATTATATACTTGTAATAATACAATCATGGCAGAGAGAAAAAAGTTAACAATTTTTTATGATGGACAATGTACGATGTGCTCATCCCTTATAGAGACTATTTCAACTAGTGAAAAGCAAGAACACTTCCTGCCAAAGGACATGCACACAAGTGTACTTCCTAAAAACGTTACCCTGAAAGATATTAATAAAGAAATCTACGTCACTGATTCAAATGGTGTGATGTATAAGAATGCAGATGCGATACTAAAAATTTCTGAAGAATACTTTAATGTTAAACACTTAACCACTATTGGTAGACTACCTGGTATACGACAAATGCTAACTATTGGTTATAACTTTATTGCTGCAAATAGACACCTTCTTACCGGTAAAATTCGTTTGTTATTTTGGCTAAAGTTAACAATTGTTATCGCTTTTTTAGCAAGCTTACTTATCTCTACAAAACTCTGGCTAACCGAAAGACTCTATCCCCTTATCCCTGTGTTTACAGAATTTCCTCACATTGGTTCCCCTTTTGATTACTTGATCTTTGTTGGGCTACTCATTCTACTTTTTAGTACAGCTATTGTTCCGCGGCCTAAAAAGTACATCTGGATCCTTATTGGAACTTTTCTTTTTCTTATACTTGGTGATCAATCAAGACTCCATCCTTGGGTGGTGCAATATATATTTATGTTGGGAATCCTAAGTCTTTTTTCTTGGGACAGGACTGATAAAGTTGGCACAAATACTACTCTTACTGTACTTCGAATTATTGTTGCATTCACCTACTTTTATTCAGGGTTACAAAAATTAAACATAGGATTTATGGGTGGTGTAATGCCGTGGATACTAGAACCTGCAACAAACCTCATTCCATCGCTTATGTATTATGTACCACTAATTGCATTTGTTGCACCTTTCATTCAAATCTTCTTTGCAATTGGATTACTGACACAAAGATACAGAAGAACCTCTCTTATCCTCGCTGTTTCTATGCATCTTTTTATTATTGCAATGATTGGGCCATTTGGACATAACTGGAATAGTACTGTCTGGCCATGGACTATTGCAATGGCAGTATTTGATATTATTCTCTTCTCTACAAAAGATTCTTTCACATTTAAAGAAACTCTCTTTTCTCGTTTGTCGTTAGCAAAGAGCACTGTTATCTTATTTTTTGTTATTGCACCACTACTTAGTTTTTATAATAAATGGGACTCATATCTTTCTTCAGCGCTCTACTCTGGTAACGTTACTTCAGGAACTATATTTATGAACAAAGACACGAAAAATACACTACCCGAGAAACTTCAAGAATATTTTGAACCCAAAGGAGCGACAAGTACTTATTATCTAAATATTTCTATGTGGTCAATCCAAGAACTGAATTCCCCGTCGTATCCTGAAACACGAATCTATAAACATGTTACTAAGAAAATATGTGAACTGACGCATAACGATACAAGCGTTACTTTACATATCCAAGAACAAAGACTATTTAATGCAATGCATGACAAAAGATATATGTGTAATGAGCTATAGACAATTACAAAAGCTGTGCTGGCAAGTGATTTGTTAATTTACAAAAACTTGATTGGTAGGTTAGCTTACGGTAGGATGGCTAGTAGACAAGATTTTAGGAGAAAATCATGAACATTGTGAGTGAAGTTCGAATTGCTACCCTCGACATCCCCTCGATAGGTATGTGTACCTTGCTGCCCTGCAATTATGTTCACATGCCTGACGAAATGCGAACGTACGAGAAGATTGAGAAGCTTGCAAGTGCAATCTCTCTCACCGCACTCCCAGAGCTCAGTCATGCACAAACACAACAAATCTTCGGAGCACTTTCATTTTTCTTTTCTGAAGAAGAAGTTGCCGCTAGAATTGGATTGGGCGTAGTACTCTCTGGTATACACTTCTCATTTGTTTCAATCGACACAAGTAGTGAGTCACTTTGTATGGAGCAGTGTGTAACACTCCTAGACTTCTCCACTTGGAACAAAAAGGGTAAGAAACTTACCAACAGACCCTTTGCGAATTACTTCGAAATGGACCGAGATGAAATCCCAGTTAACGAACACTTCAGTGTAACTAACAGAAATATCGTCTATTGCCTCTTCCTTGGAACTTATGAGAATGACTCTGAGGAATGAACCCCCCCTGGTAACGTGATTCGTTACCAGATTTTTGTTTTCAAAATGAAAAGAGTACGACCGGCCGCCTCAAAAAACCTGTACCAATATAAATTATTAAATACAAAAAACCTGCATCAAGCGATGCAGGTAAGCGGCACTGGTTCCTCACATCTTGATCGTGCTTCCACTACCAAGCGCGCGTACCCTTGCCTCGTCTTTCCGTCTGCTCTCATACCTGACGGTAATGAACGATAGATCTGAACGCTCAGAACTGTGTGCGGTATCAATGTGGTGACACATTACCTGTGCACGTTCTATTGTATTGAGATGTCGGAGCACAAAGTAACTTCCACTTGTTTGTGCAAGCTGTTTCCTCATTTCGATGAGATCAGCCGGCTTCACTGTGGTTGAATCATGTCCTCTCTTTGCAAGTCTGGGCAACACAAACTGGGAAGCTCCAGGGTTGCCCAGGCTTTTATAGTTGTAATCCGTATCTTGCGGAAAAAGATCAAGCAAGGACGTGATGTCGCAATACTCACTCTCTACCCATACTCTTGGAATCACCATGAATGTAGAAGTCTGCCCAAATCCGCGTGAGCCTCCACTCATATGGCAAGTCTTTGAAAGGATGTACCAATCCTTGTACGGGACAAACTCGAAGTACATTGGCACGAATCCCCTGGTTCGATCGAACCTTCCAAAAAATTCGTTGTCAGCTCCACCAATGAATGAGGGTTTCCCCCAGCCATAATGGAACCCAGAATTGCCTGCCGGCTCACGGTGCCCATAACCACCCCAATACGCAATATATTCCATTTTGCCTCCAGTGATACAATTTACACCAAAATATATTATATCACTTTTATTAAAAATGTCAATAGTATTTTAAACAGCTTAAACAAAAACACACGAGATTCGTGTGTCATGTTCTCTGAATTTAATTCTTAAGATAACTAAAGTAAATTGAAACTTGCAAGACTATCCCCATCTCGTAGCTTCATGATACGCACCCCTTGCGTATCTCGCCCAAGCGTTGGAATCGATGTTATTTCTGTGCGAATCACTTGTGAGTCTTTAGATACTGCGAGCAGCTCTTCATTTTCTCCTGTAACTATACGTGCAACCATAAGCTTGCCAGTCTTCTCTGTTACCTTAACTGTCTTAATACCACTTCCACCACGCTTTTGGAGTTTGTATTCAGAGAGTTTAGTCTTCTTTCCATATCCATTAGCAGTCATAATGAGGAGTTCTGCATTCTTTGTTCCAGTTGGAATCTTATCAGCAGCAACAATCACATCACCCTTATCAAGTTTCATACCGATCACACCTCCAGCAGTTCGTCCCATCTCACGAACATCATTGTGATTGAAACGAATTGACTGACCGTTCTGCGTTGTAAGAATCACGCTATCTTGATCGCTCACAAAAAGCGCTGCGAGAAGTTCATCTTTTTCTTCAAGACGAATCGCAATCAAACCATTTCGACGAACATCCTTGAAGCTCTCTGCGGCTGACTTCTTGGTGGTACCATCTTTGGTTATCATCATAAGTGATACTCCGGCAAGCTCTTTCATATCCTTAGGCATTGCAAGGATAGATGTCACCTTCTCACCGTCTGATAGTTGCAAGAAGTTCATAATACTCTTTCCACGAGTTGCACGCTTTCCTTCTGGAAGATCGTACATCTTCATCTGGTATGCCTTTCCTTTATCTGAGAAGAAGAGGAGATCAGAGTGGGATGAAGTAGTGAGCGACATCGTTACGAAGTCTTCTTCTTTTGTATTTAAATCTACTACTCCAACACCACCACGCTTTTGTGTGCGGAATTCTGATGGATCAGTACGCTTCACATACCCACCTGATGTGTATACCAGTACTTCTTCTTTATCTGCAATCAAATCTTCTGGATTAAATTCCTTAGCTTTATGCTTTACAATCTTTGTGCGACGATCGTCACCATACTTTTCTTTGATGTCATTTAGTTCACCCTTAATGATAGAGAGCATCTTCTTTTCTGACTTAAGAATTGCTTCGAGTTCTGCAATGAGCGCTTGTACTGCCTTAAGATCATCTTCAATCTTCTTACGTTCAAGGGACGCAAGTCTCTGGAGCTTCATCTCAAGAATTGCAGTTGCTTGAATAGGAGAAAACTTCCACTTCTTCATCAGTTGTGCGTGAGCGTCCGGCGTATCCTTAGAAGCACGAATTGTCTTAATGATTTCATCAATATGATCAAGAGCTTTCTTTAGACCAAGCAATATGTGCTCCTTTTCAAGAGCACGCTTTAGGTCATACTCTGTACGACGACGAACGACTTCCTTACGATGACCAACGAAGGCTTCAAGTGCGCCCTTTAATGCAAGAGTCTGTGGAATACCATCAACAAGAGCAACCACGTTATAGTGGAATGTACTTTCAAGTTCAGTGTGCTTGTAGAGATAGTTAAGAACCTTTTGTGGTTGAGCCCCACTCTTAAGATCGATCACAACACGAATATCTTTAGTTGACTCATCACGTAGTCCTTTGATACCCTCAATCTTCTTGTCGCGTACAAGGTCTGCAATATTTTCAATAAGATTACTTTTTACAACTCGAAACGGAATAGACGTGATGATAATCTGGAACATGCCGTTCTTAGTCTCAACAATTTCTGCCTCTCCTCGAACAACAACACCACCACGCCCTGTTGCGTACGCCTGACGAATATCAGCCTGACCGAATGCAATACCTCCAACTGGAAAATCAGGCCCCTTAACGTGCTCACAAAGATCTTCAGTTGTTGCTTGCGGGTTATCAATAAGGTGAACTGTTGCGTCAATCACTTCACGAAGATTATGCGGAGGAATATTCGTAGCCATTCCCACTGCGATACCGAGAGTTCCATTAAGAAGAAGACCAGGGACCGCAGTTGGAAGCACGCGAGGTTCTTTCTTAGTACCGTCATAGTTAGGATCCATCTGAACGGTATCCTTTTCGATATCACGCATCATCTCCATCGAGATCTTACTCATCTTTGCTTCGGTATAACGCATAGCAGCCGCACCATCACCATCAATAGATCCGAAGTTACCTTGTCCTTGTACGAGAGGATATCTGTATGAAAAATCTTGTGCTGTTTTTGTCATCGCGTCATACACAGAAGCATCACCGTGAGGGTGGTAGTTACCAAGTACCTCTCCAACTACCGTTGCTGATTTACGAAACTTAGCCCCTGCAGTGAGACCCATGTTGTTCATCGCAAACAATATTCGGCGGTGCACTGGCTTAAGGCCATCGCGTGCATCAGGTAGAGCACGTGAAGTGATAACACTCATTGCGTAGTCAAGGTACGCTCGTCGCATTTCTTCTGCGATGTTTACTGGTTGGAGACCAGTTCTTGGAACTTCTGGAACTTCAGATTCTGCTTGTGGGGGTGTCTTTTTTGCCATATACAGATATTACGATAAGTGGGTATTAGTATAGCATAATTCCAACAAATTAGATAGTGAATTTACGCTTATTTCTGAGTACTTCCTGTTGCATTTTGTATTGTTGTACTTCCACTACTGTAGACTTCTTTGCCTTGTAATAATTCAATTTTTTGATTTTTTATTGACTGTACTCGGGCTGAAGCTTCCTTAAAAAATCCACCCATCATTTCTCCAGGTGAGACTGTTTCTACTTCTTGTGGCGAATTCTTCACAACAGATTCTTTTACTATTTCTGTTCGGGAATAGCGCTCACGCCAAAACCCATAATCAAAATATAAAATTGCAACTGCAATAACTGCCGTGATACTTCCCGCAAACAAAGCAGCATATACATGTTGCATATGATTAGGCTGTCTACGGAAAAACGCAATCCAGTGTTTTAGACTAAAATATTTTTTATAGAATTTCATCTCGTGTAAGTAAGTGTAGTATACAATGAACAGCCTTGGGCTGTTAGCCCATAAACTGAATTCAAAAACAGGCGCCTACGGCGCCTGTTTTTGAATTTATAAACAACACCCCACCACTCACTCTAGCTTTAAAAATTGCTTTAGATATGAGGAGCATAAAGATTTTTAAAGGAGACGTAGTAGATCTACGTTGACAGCTAAAAATCTTGTAGCGACAAAATAGATGAAGTAATTTTTAAAGTTAGAGCTCGTGGAAAAGAACAACTTCACCAAGCTTCCCCTCAATATCTTTCTTCTTTATTGTTAACTTCTCAACTGGATCTACTTTTTCATTACCTACTTCTTTTAAGAAAATCGGAAGTGATTGCTCGTTATAATCCATTGGAATAATAAGCTTCGGCTCAAGCGCAACTGACAACTTGTATGCATCATATGCGTTAAGTAAGAACCCATCTTCACCCACCGGAACAAAGAGTACATCTGTCTCATCAATAATTTCTTTATGTTCTGGCTTAAGCATCTCAGAAAGTGCCCCTAAGAATGTCACTCGAATTCCATCTATTACAAACACATAGCTTGTGTTCTGGTATGTCTTTTGTTTCTTGCCATCTTTAAGAGTAACCTCAGTTGCGAATCCTTTGATAAAAATATTCTGAACCTCGTATTCCCCTGCACCTCGGATTACAAACGGTGTCTTACTTCCCATTTCAGTCTGCTCAACACCATTATAGTCAGGATGATTCGTAGTAATAAGTGTCACATCAGCGCCGTATTTACTAAGCTTCCCTTTCCCCTCTTTAGAAACTGGGTTAATAGCGAACGTTAAATCGCCAACCTGTAATTTAAAATGCTGCCGTCCATAGTGAGTGATTATCATGATGACTATTCTAACAAAAAAGTGACAAAGAAAAAAGGCGTGGTAGGCAGTTTGCCTTTCACGACATAATATTGTAGTATTACCCTATCTATTAATAGATACCGTTCTGGCGTAACCCTGAGGCCTGCTTAATCCACTTAGAGATTAGGAGAAATCAGAAACCAGACCGAAGTGGCTTTCCCACCTTCGTGTGGGAAATTATATTTTTATGACAACAACAGTTACAAAAGGAGAGCAAGTTATCGCGCCATACGCGGTAGATGCAGTTATTTTTAAGGAAGAAGATATCACAGAGGGTATTATCGTAGCGATTGAAAAATCAGCACTTTATGTTGACCTCGGTGTTGCAGGGACAGGTATCATCTATGGTATCGAGTTCATGAACGCACGTGATGTTATTAAGCGTATCAATATTGGTGATACTATTTCTGCGAAGATTGTTCTTCGTGAGAACAAGAACGGCTATGTCGAACTTTCTCTTAAGGAAGCTCGCCAGGCGCTTATGTGGAATGATGCTGAACAAGCAATCAAGGATAAGCGTATTATGGACCTCGTTGTTAAAGACGCTAACAAAGGTGGGCTTATCATCGAATGGCAAGGTATGTCAGGATTCCTCCCTGCTTCACAGCTTAAGGAAGACAAGTACCCACGTATCGAAGATGGTGATAAGGATAAAATCCTCCGCGAGCTTAAGAAGCTTATCGGTAAGCGCATCTCTGTTTCTATTATCTCTGCAATTCCTAAGGAAGGTAAACTTATCTTCTCAGAAAAGGATGGCGGATCATCTAAAGAAACAAAAGAGGTTGCTATGGGTACATACTCAGTTGGTGATGAAGTAGAAGGAACAGTTACTGGCGTTGTAGAATTCGGTATCTTCATTAAGCTCACTGATGGCGTTGAAGGTCTTGTTCACAAGAGTGAGATCGATTGGGGTCTTGTTGAAGACACTAAGGCACACGCTCGTGTTGGAGATAAGGTTCGCGCTAAGATTATCGAAGTAAAGGATAACAAGATTTCTCTTTCCCTTAAGGCTCTTAAGGAAAACCCATGGAAAGAAGCAGCTAAGAAGTACAAGAAGGGAGATGAAGTTGCAGGAGTTGTGATTAAGTTCAACAAGCACGGAGCACTCGTTTCTATTGAGGAAGGTGTTGCGGGTCTTGTTCATGTATCAGACTTCGGAGATGAAGCTAAGCTTCGCTCAACACTTACTCTTGGAAAGAGTTACAAGTTCTCTATCACCCTCTTTGATGCCAACGAGGAGAGAATGACTCTTACTTACGGTGATGCAAAGAAAGCAGCTTAATAGTCGTTAACTCTTGGCTTTAGCCTTTAGGTAAATATACGTAAAGAGCCGCCCTACGGGCGGCTCTTTACTTTTATATAGTTATATTGTATAATACAATCCGCCGAACTTTACAGGGAGTTCCCATGAACACCAAGAAATGTCCGTACAAGTTGACCCCGGCCCAGTGTGCCGCAATCAAAGCGTGGAAAAAAGCCGCGAAAACGAAAATGTGGCTCGGTACCAGCCCATCAACGATTGCCAGTCTGTTCAGGCTTGCAAACGAACAGAAAGAGCTTGATGCCACAAAAGGCACAATGACCGAACAAGCAATTTTTGCTCTGTGCGGCATCCCCACCTAGACCCCCTAACCTTACTAGCTAGAATGCTCTTAGGTGACCGGGGTCTTTTTATATGCTTCGATGAACTTTACCATCTTGGCATACTCTGCAGCTAGAGTAGCTCGTTCCTTTGATTTAGCATCTGACGGTAGACTCTCTAAATAAATAATATTACTTTTAGCATTCTCGGCAATAGCTTCCATGAGACCTAGAAAGTATTCTCGATATGCTTTATCGAATTTTTCTGGAGCATTGATTGTAAACTTGTCACCCGCATGCTTAACAATACACGGACCAAGCTTAAGGCCAGTTTCTTTTAGTTGGTCACCGTCTTGGTATGCAATAACTTTTGGCTTATCAATACCTAACTGACCAAGTCTTGTCTCATAACATTTAACATTTGCAAAAGCCCCCACATTAAGATGTTGACGTCTAAATGCGGCATTCTTAGCGTCAAATATTGTTTCATCTTCTTGAACAGTCGTGTCAACCAAAAAAGTCATGCGTTCTGGCAAATCTTGAAATTCTTTTGGGGCACCGTTTGCAAGCCACTTATTTCTTACCTCAATCACAAAATCAATAAATGAATTCCCTTGATCATCTTGCTTTGTGGTCTTTGTAACCAATACTTCAACATTAACTCCAAGTCTCCCTAATTTATTCGCATAGAGCGGTAATGTCTCAGCAAGAGTACCGCTAATCTGGCTCATAGTTTTCTTTTTAAGAAATGCATCCTTTATTCCATCTTGTTTCGTAGAAATCGGAACTTGAGCATAGTATTTAGCTAAATCTATTCCCTTTGCAGCATACCTATCCTTAAAATCAAGATAACCTGCGCGTCGGTTAATTTCTGGATCATGTTCCGCTGCCCAAAGCACATAAAGTAGATCTTGTGAGGTTGCTGGAATATTTTCTTCTGCGGGTCGTGGTGCTCTTTGTAACATACTTTATATATTTATTAATTAATTACATTCTATTATACACCTCCATAGCTTTTTGGTAACCTGACTCCGTTATCGTACGGATACTTCCGAGTACTTTTGCAGCAATTGATCGTAATAATTCTTCTTCATGTTCATTTATCATTCCTAAAACATACCCTTGTACAGCTTCTCCGTGCGGAGGCTTAACGGTGTGCCCATCAACATCCGGTGGTGCAATCCCAATACGTATACGAATAAAATCTTTCTTTTGTAATGCTTCAATAATACTCTTCACGCCATTATGTCCACCATCTCCTCTATCAAAAGAGATTCTAAAAGTTCCATACGGTAAATCTTTATCATCATACATAACTATTATTTCTCTCCCTTCGTGATACTTAAGATAATCACGCACTGCTACACCACTTTCATTCATGAATGTTGACGGGATCATAATCTCAACTGAACTCATGTTCATCACTTCATCTTTAATCATCGAAAGTAATATTCTTGCAATATTATGTCGTGTGCGCGCATATTTTGATCCTGGGTTACCAAGTGGTACGAGAGTGTAGGTCATGACCTGAGTATACAATACCGAAGCCTTTGGCAGTTAGCCTTTAGCTTTTAGCCATACAAATACAAATACATGATAATGTGATTGGTAAATATTTTTTTATTCTATTTTTTTGTGTATAAATTAATTTGTATTTTGTATTAACTAAAGGCTAACAGCTCATTGCTTACGGCTGTTCTTGCATCTCTTCAAACAACTCTATATACTGGGCACACAATGTTTTCTTCTATCTCAAATGTCATCCTAAATTCAGTCTCTGACATGACACAGAACCCGGTTTCGATAACTATTTTTGGAATCCTCTCTCTCGTTGTTATCTCCTTAGGTATCGCAATTCTCTCTCCTAGCATGCGCGATGTTCTTGTTCGTATAAAATTACTCGAAGAAGATGAAGAACCATCATCACTTCTCTTGTGGATCATTGGGATTATTATTTTAGTAAAATTAGTGCAGGCATTTATCGTCCAACCATTCATTGTTGATGGCGCATCAATGCTTCCGACGTATCACAATAAAGAATTCCTTTTGGTTGATAAATTTTCATACAGGATCAAAGCACCGACTCGTGGAGATATCATGATTTTTAAACTCTATGAAAATAATGACAACCCGTATGAGGGCAAGCACCTGATAAAACGAGTTCTTGGACTCCCAGGAGAGCGTGTTGTTGTAAAAAATGGTGTCACAACCATCTATAACAAGAGTAATCCTAACGGCTTTATTCTTGAAGAACCATTCGTTGAATTCAAAGAAATGACAAAGAATGCGGACGTTACCTTAGATGACCATCATTACTTTGTTATGGGTGATAACCGTGCACAAAGTTACGATAGTCGAGATTGGGGCCAGTTAGATGAAGTTAATATTAAAGGGCAAGTACTCTTCCGAGTATATCCCTTTAAACAAGCAGGATACGAACCAGGAAGATACTCTTTTACCAAATAGAAAAACATACTAAACTTAAGTTACATAACCCTACACCGTATGAATGAAAACGAAAAACAACCAAAGAAAGAATCTCCAATGTCTCTTAAAGGGATGGAAGACCTGATCGATGATAGGTATTATGCATTCCAAGGACTTTTCGAAAAGGCACAAGAAGTGGCAGTCTACTATGGATTCAAACCTATCGAGACTCCTGTCCTTGAGCATGAGGAAGTATTCGTTTCTGCAATCGGTGAAGGCACGGATATTGTAGACAAGGAAATGTATACCTTTAAAACTAAGGGAGGCGATAGACTAGCACTTCGTCCAGAATACACCGCAGGAGTTATGCGTGCGTACCTAGAGCATGGTATGCAGACCCTTCCTCAGCCAGTGATGCTCTATTCATACGGACAAACATTCCGACATGATAAGCCGCAGCGTGGACGTTGGCGACAGTTCAGACAGTTCAACTTAGAGATCCTTGGAACACCTAAGTCTATTGCTGATGCTCTTATCATTCGAACACTTACCACAATTCTAGAAGAATATGGTTTCAAAGATCTTATTGTTGACATTAACTCAATGGGAGATAAAGAGACTCGTCCTGCATTTGTGAAAGAACTTGTTAACTACTACAAGAAACACCTAGATGGACTTTGTAAGGATTGCCATGAACGTATCAAGAGTAACCCTCTTAGACTTCTTGATTGCAAGCAAGAGCAATGCCAACCATTTAAGGATAATGCCCCATCTTCGCTTTCATTCCTTTCCAACGATGCACGTAACCACTTCAAGGAAGTGCTTCAGTACCTCGAAGAAATGGGCATCCCGTACCGCGTTAACAACTCTCTTGTTCGCGGACAATCATACTACACTCGCACAGTCTTTGAAGTGATAAAAGTGGACAAGGATGAGAATGGTAACGAAAAAGAAATCACTATCACCGGTGGTGGTAGATACGACAACCTGGCAAAGATGATGGGAAGCAAAAAAGATGTCCCTGCAATAGGAACAGGTATGAGCATGGAGCGCATCATGATGTTCCCAGAGTGTAAGAGCATTGCACCACGTATCATGAAGACCCCTAAGGTGTACTTCATTCAACTAGGGTTCGAGGCGAAGCTTAAGAGTCTCTGCATCATGGAAACACTTCGTAAGAATCGTATCCCTGTGTACCAATCAATCTCCAAGGATTCTCTCGGCACACAACTTGCACAAGCAGAAAAAATGGAAGTGCCATACTGTATTATCTTCGGACAAAAGGAAGCGATGGATAACACAGTGATTGTTCGCCACATGGCAACTCGATCACAAGACACTGTGAAGATAGATGCGATTTCGGATTATATTAAGCATTTAAAATAATGTACAAATAAAAATGGAAACTAGTTTACTTAATAGTTCAAAAATAGAAAAGAAGTCTACTAACTTTTCTCTAAGTTTAACCATCTACAATATATTATTTTCTTTAGTCCTTTTTTCTGTTGTTGGCTTATCTCTCGCTTTTCTATCTGACTGCACTGGATCCCCTGAATGTAACACGTGGGAACCTTTCCTGGTGGCGCTTTCCTTAATAACCCTTTTTATAACTGGGTGGCTTACTGGAATGTTTCTAATTCTTAAAAATAAAATAGAGCTTGGGTTATTTTTTGGACACATTGTACCAATCATCCTGCTCTTCTGGTTTTCTATTAAAATAAACCCTACTCCACTACCATTGGCTTTCGGATCCTTAGTGTGGTTAATAATATTGGTACATAAGGCAAGTAAAGAAATATAATCAGATAAATTAACTATCTTATTAAGAAGACGGTCATTGTTCGCCACATGGCAACTCGATCACAAGACACTGTGAAGATAGATGCGACTTCGGATTATATTAAGCATTTGAAGTAGTAGCAGATAAATATCTGGTTTCTATTTTGTTCTACCTGTGTTAGTATTTCGTTGGAGTTTCAACATAACGAGGAGTGTCGTCATGAATTTCGAAGAACTATTTGTTGGTGCTGTCGATCTTGACGATACCACCGTTGGTTTCCATGAGGCGTTCGCTTACTACAACCGTGTCCAGTATGGAGCAATCTATACACTGGCAGATATCAAGAACTTTCATCTTGATGAACTGCTCAAGTGCTCACATGCTGAAGTGATGCGTCGAGTGCATGCGTTTAGTCATTCTGATTTTCACCACATGATTGAGCCGAAAGAAGATGCTGTTGAGGTCCTCACATGGTTGCGCCCATTGCTTAAAGGACTCCATGTAATCACTGCACGTGACGAGGTGGTGAGGGTACCAACAATTAACCTCACTGAAAAGTATTTCCCTGGGATGTTTGATGGTTACCACTTTTTGCATCACGACAATCAAAACGTTCTTGGTGAAAAAGGTGAAGTGTGTGCAAGACTTGGGGCATCTTTTATCTTTGAAGACGGGCTCCACAACGCACTTCATCCATCCATGACCGGGACTCAAGTGTATCTGTTTGATAAACCCTGGAACCAGACAGCAGACCTCCCGAAATATGTGACTCGAGTCTCTGGCTGGAGGCACGCTGGGGATGAGGTTAGTAAACTTCTAACCAGGTAAACCCGCGGGCGGCACAACGTGCCCGCCTGCTTTTGTTTTAATTGACAAACAAGTGTAGACTCAATTAGAATAATTTTAAGTTACAATAATTTGCACATTACACATTACAAAGGGAGATGACATGGACTATCTACAATTTTTTGTAGTGATTCTTCTGGTTTCAAAAACTCTCAACCTCATAGAGTACGAACCAGTTCGAAGCTTCTGTGCTTGGTGTGATGCTAAGTACGAATTCGAACAATGGAAAGATGACAACCCGTACATCTACGTGGGATTATCAGATAAAGGTAAAGCACTTCTCACGAAGCTCATCATTACCTACGACTGGTACGTAGTGCTACATCCTTCACTTATCGATACTGACTACAGAGATCACCTCATGAGTCTTTTCGATGACATCCCACCGCGTCCAAACAAGCCGAACCCACCGCTTACGCTTTCCGAAACCCCACAATCTGTTGGGGTTTTATATTTGTCATCTAATAGATCTTGTGCTATAATTACCCCCACATATGTCAAACATTAACGTAGAAGTCAAGAAAAACGCGAGTGAGAATGCACTTTCTCTCATTCGTCGTTTCCAGAAGCGAGTCCAAGAATCAGGAGTACTTCCTCGAGTTCGTGGAATCCGTTATAATGATCGCCCACTTTCAGTCCTTAAGACTAAGCGAGCTAAACTCAAGAAACTAGCTAATCTAGCTAAGTACGAAGAGGACAAGCGAATGGGGAAGGTTATCGAGAGACAGAAAGGAAGGCGATAAAAAATACAAAAAAGGGGGCGCCAAAGGCGCCCCCTTTCTGCACCGAAAATACACAGAATACTATATACTACCTCTATGGCATTACAAGAACTTCACAACCTGACCGTCATCAGAAAAAACGGAACTCTCCCTGAGATTCCGTATCTTGCCATTAAAGAAAAACTTCTCGGAAAGAAATATGCTCTCACTGTCATCTTTTGTACCCCAAAGGAATCACAAGAGCGTAATAGAACCTATAGAGACAAAGACTACCCAACAAACATTCTTTCATTCCCACTTGATGAGCAGGAGGGCGAAATCTACATTTCTCTTTCTACAGCTAGACGTGACGCTAAGAAATTTGAAATGTCTTACAACAAGTTCTTGCACCTCCTTTTTGTTCATGGATGTCTCCATTTGAAAGGTCATGACCATGGTAGTACAATGGAGGGGTTAGAACAAAAATACTTAACTACTTTTTTCCGTGGCTCGTAACACTGACACAATGATAATTGGGATTGATATAGGGAGCGGTAACCTGCGTGCAGTTGGGGCAGTTCGTCATGAAGATAGACGTCATCCTGTTGTTGTTGCAACATATAAAAAATCTATTGATGGTATCGATAGAGGTAACATCATTGATGAACGAGAGGTGGCAAATGCAATCACAGATGCGATTATGGCTCTTGAAGAGCAATCAGGTGTCAGAACACTTCATACTCTTATTTCTCTTGGCGCAACAGGTCTCTCTTCGCATCACGCCAGCGGGTATGCACAGGTGTCACGTGGGGATGCGTCAGTAACTGACCTTGATATTGAAAATGCAATTAAAGATGGTAACCGCGCCATCCCAGATATTAGAAATAAATCTATCGTCCACGCCATCCCAATGGATTACAAAGTTGACGGCAATAAGATCCAAGGGAACATTATCGGAGTACGTGGTAATAAACTTGAAGCAAAGACACTCTTTATCACCTATCCTCTTCAGTGCATGAACATTCTAAAAAAGACTCTTGAGAATGCCGAAGTGCGCATTACCGATATAGTAGCTGGTCCTATCGCAGAAAGTATCCCCCTATTAACCAAGAAACAAAAAATTGCAGGCGTTGCACTCATCAATATTGGACAAGCAGTAACGTCTCTTTTAGTATACGAAAAAAATATTCCGCTTCTTGTTTCAACAATTGCAGTTGGAGGAGATGACATCACCAAAGATATCGCTCTTGGGATGAAAGTGACTCTTGAAGAAGCAGAAGACATGAAGTGTGGTCGGGCAACATATGCCTACTCGAAACGAAAAGTAGAAGAAATCATCGAAGCACGACTCGAAGATCTTTGTCTTAAGATCACAAAAGAACTCACTCGCATTCAACGTAGCGAATTACTTCCAGCTGGAATTATTATCACAGGATCATCATCACTTGTCCCACGACTTGAATATGTTTTTAGAAATGAACTCAGGCTTCCTATAAAAATTATTACCAATGAGCTAGTGCGCATCACAGGTGACACACTACGAGACGGTGGTTGGGCGCGAAGTTATGGTCTTACATTCCTAGCTCCTCAAGACACAGAAAAAGATGTCTTAAAGGATTTGATAACATCAATATGGACTCGTGTCAAAAAAGTACTTTCCCAGTTTTTACCTTAATATATAAAGGTTTTTTCTCTATTACGACCTAAAAAGGCACCTTTGCAAAAAAAGCCTGTAGTTGGTATAGTTATTAGATAGTAATGTAATGATATCTAATTCCCTATGGCAAAAGTAAACCCTGAAATTGAAAGCTTCGCACGCATCAAAGTAATTGGTATCGGAGGTAGTGGTAAAGGAGCACTTAACCACATGATTAACTCTAAACTTCAAGGAGTTGAATTCATTGCGATGAATACTGACACACAAGATCTTCATCATTCACTCGCTGAGAAAAAAATTCACATAGGGAAGAATCTTACAAAAGGTCTCGGAGCTGGAATGGACCCAGAAATTGGGAAGCGAAGTGCAGAGGAAACTCGCGAAGAAATTCAAGATGTTATCAAAGGAGCTGACATGGTTTTTATTGCCGGTGGTTTAGGCGGAGGTACAGGGACAGGAGCTTCACCTGTTGTAGCATCTGTTGCAAAGAACGAAGGCATCCTTACAATTGGAGTTGTTACTAAGCCTTTTTTCTTCGAAGGGGCATCACGCATGAAGCTTGCAGAACGAGGTCTTGAAGAACTTGAAAAAGAAGTAGATGCACTTATCGTGATTCCTAACGATAGACTCCTTTCTGTTATCGATAAGAACACAACAGTAAAGCAAGCATTTGAGATGTGTGACGAAGTTCTCAAGCAAGCAGTTGAGGGTATCTCAGATATTATTCGCACAGCAGGTACTATTAACCTAGACTTCGCTGATATCAAGCGTATTCTTAAGGACTCAGGTACTGCACTTATGGGAGTAGGACGTGGTATGGGTGAGAATCGCGCACGAGAAGCAGCTACGGCTGCGGTTAATTCCCCTCTTCTTGATGTTTCTATTCATGGAGCAAAAGGTGTCCTCTTTGCTATCTACGGAGCAGAAGACCTAGGTATGCTTGAAGTGCAAGAGGCCGCTAAGATTATAACTGAATCAGTAGATAAGGATGCGAAGATTATCTTCGGTATAGCAACTGACCCAACACTTAAAAAAGATGAGATTAAAGTAACTGTTATAGCAACAGGATTTCCGAGTGGCTTCACTAATCGTGGACACACATCACCTGAGCATGTTGGCACAAGTATGCATGAAGAGATTGCAAAACGTGAAGAATCTCTCCGTCCTGAGCCTCGTTTAGAAAAGACAGAATCAATTCGTGAGACAATCATCGAAGCAACAGAAGAAAAGCGTATCGACAGAATTGATCTTGAAATGAAAGAGGGCGAGACGAAAATTGTTGAAGATAAAAAGACAACAACAGCAAGCAAAAAACCAGTATTTAAATTCGATGAAGATGAGGACGACGATGAATGGGAAGCACTTCCACCATTCCTTAGAAGAAAGAAATAAAATAAAAAACCGCCATAACTATGGCGGCACGTGCTGTGTATTCTTTAATTGCCTTGTTTGGTGTATGTGTATTAGATTTTCTACGTTAGATTATTGGTTTATATATTAAGATCCTCTTTTTATTTTAAAAGATTACTCTTACCAAATTTCTAACATCCAAAAACTATATACTATACGCAAGGTTTAAAGGAACAGCGAGAAATCTTCTTTATATTTTTTTCACAGACATCGCGTGGTGATGGTCGTCAATAGCAAGAGTTTGACCTGCTGCGATTGCTACCGTCAGGCACCAGTTGTTGTATTTCTCCCGGAGCATCACGATAACACTTCCGTTTATTGTGTGTCCAAAGGTTTTGAAGAGCACGGTGGATTCCAAGAAGTTTGCTCCCGGTACCGAATTGGCCAAAGTCTCCTTGTAATACATCTGGAAGAACAGCTGACTATGAACATCACCAGACTTTGAGTACATATTCTTGCCATCATTGAAGAGGACAAGGGAACGGTGGGTGGGATGCTTCTCCCCGACTCGCTGATGTTTATGCACATTAATAAAGCTTTCAGATATCCATTCCTTTTTGACTACAGGTGGCATTGGGGCTGTCGGTTTTAACTTACCAGGCTTTGCAGTAAGCAGTGTATCTAACTTACCCAAAACTTCTGATTTGATTGCAACACCATCCCAAGACAACTCAATCACAACATTCGACTGAAGGATCATGAGAAAAGAAAATTCCGGTCTTGTCACATCAGTGATCACTATCTCGAAATTAACGCCCTCACCTGTTGAGATTCTCTTTGCCAAAAACCTTAGGCTCTTTATTCCTCTCATGCTACAGCCACCAACTTTGTAGAGTTCAATTGGATCCATCTGCTGATCAGCTTGCTTGATTCTGAGAGGGTTCCCTTTTCGGGCAAAACCATACAGGACACCAAGCTTGCAGGCAAGTCTCCAGCTACCCCCACCGGTTGGAACCATCGGTTCAGCAACAGAAACAGGGGTTTGACTAACTTCAACTTCGCTCATACGATTTCCCTTCAAAGAACCTGCAGCACACGATTGTGAAGCAGGCATAAATTATAACATAAATATTGTATATAGTCAATATATGTTGGGGTTTGCTCGGCTTTCTTATGATATACTCAAAATCTATGCAAACAATCTACGACCTTATTATTATCGGTGGAGGGCCTGCAGGAACAGCGGCGGCAGTATATGCAGCACGTAAGCAACTTAAGACGTTACTTATTGTCAAAGAATGGGGCGGACAATCAACTGTATCTGAAGACATCCAAAACTGGATAGGAACCCCACACATCTCAGGAGCCAATCTTGCCAAGTCTCTTCGCGCACATGTTGAAGAATACAAAGGTGAGATACTCACAATCCTCGAATCAGAAGTTACAAAAGTATCAGGAACTGACGGTGATTTCACTGTGATAACTTCTAAAGGTGAACAAAAAAGTAAGACCGTACTTATTTCATCTGGATCATCTCGTAGACGACTGGATGTTCCTGGAGCTGACATACTTGAACACAAAGGTCTCACCTATTGTGCGTCATGTGACGGCCCTCTTTTCTCTGACACCGATGTTGTAGTTGTAGGTGGTGGTAACGCCGGCTTTGAATCAGCCGCACAGCTTCTCGCATACTGTAAAAGTGTAACTCTGTTATCTCGAAGTGCACCAAGGGCTGATGCTATTACCGTTGAGAAGATTAAAAAGAATGAGCATTTCAAACTAATTGAAAATGCAGTACCTACTAAAGTTGAGGGTTCGGTCTTCGTGGAATCTATTTCTTACAAAGATGACTCAGGGGATGAGACTACACTTCCAGTGTCTGCTGTGTTTGTTGAGATTGGACAGATTCCTGCTACATCATATGTAGAAGGATTAGTAGAGCTGACCCCTACCAAGAATATTGTTATTAACCCTCGCACACAAGAAACTTCTATAAAGGGTATTTGGTCAGCAGGTGACTGTACAGATGTTCTCTATCATCAGAACAACATCGCAGCAGGAGATGCAGTACGAGCACTAGAAGATATCTACTTGCATCTACACGCCTAAATACAGCCGTTAGATCTTAGCTTGTAGCCAAAGATAATATGAAGAAGCGACGCCTACGGCGTCGCTTCTTCTATCTCACCCCTTCTTCTTGTACTCTAGTATACCACACGCCTACTTTACAAAACAAGACTTACAAAAAATGTAAAGGTCTGCTATGCTTACAAGATGCAAAAATACTTCTTTACAATTAAAAGACTATGGAAACTATTCAAGCCATTTCAAAAATATATTTACCTTCAGGTGGCAATTATCTTCTCGGTACAATTTTTTTCTATTGCAACCTCAGTAGTCAATAGTAAATTCATAACCAGTCTTGTAGCGAAAAATATAAATATTGCAATCACTCTCTTCCTTGCTTGGATTTTACTACGCTTCATAGAAGCTGTAAGTGAACATTTTAAGGTTCTGCTACAAGAAAAGTATCTCGACCAAAACATTGCTCAATATCTTCAAGAGTATTCATTACGAAGAATCCTTTCTCTCACAATTAAACAGCACGTTGAAGAGCATTCTGCGATAAAGCAACAAATCATTAGTCGTGGAGAAGCTTCAGCCGAGCAGGTTATACAGACAATTTTTACTTCTATTCTTCCAATAGTACTCTATATTCTCATTGCTTTAGCAACGCTAACCTATTACAGCACAACTCTTGGCTTGTTGAGTGTTTTAGTTATGATTACCCTTCTTTTCTGGATTTACAGGTTCAGATTATTCCATCAAGTTTTTGTGAAAAAGAACAGAGACAACTGGATAGAGCAGAATAAACTTCGCACAGAGGCATTTACTCACTTACCTCTTGTCAAATACTTTTCACAAGAAAATTATTTTATAAAAAAAATACATCGCTGACCGAAAAAAATATGTAGAACACCATGTAACCACAAGGCGATATGCTATTAAACATGGTTTCAAACGCTCACTCTTTGCTCAATCTTCAGAGATGGTCTCACTAGGAATAGCCTCACTTTTTTTCATTACAGGAGGATTTGAGATTGGCGCACTCTATTTGGTGCTCAGCCTAAATAGTCGAATGTATAACCAGATAGGAATGTTGTCAGGAAGTCTTCGCGACCTACCAATTTGGCTTCTTGATGTGGAAAGATATCTCGAAGCTGTTGATAAAACTCCTGAATTTACTGAGAATGGTGAAACTCCATCACTTGATGGCAATATTATTTTTAACAATGTCACTTTTTCTTATCCTCATGGAGATGCAGTGTACTCACATGTTTCATTTACTATCCCCCAAGGTAAAAAAACGGCATTTGTTGGATCATCTGGTTCCGGTAAAAGCACCACTATTAAACTACTTATGAGAGCGTATGATTATACCTCAGGTTCAATTACAATCAATAACACAGAATTATCTCACATTGATGCGAATCATCTTCGTCATAATATTGGGTACGTTGAACAACATGTTGACCTCCTTGATGATACAGTTAAAGAGAATATTCTCTTTGGAGTAACCGAAAACAAAAGAAGTGCTGCCATAGCTAGATTAGAGGAGACTGCCGTTCGCTCTCGCATCGACCAGTTTTACCACAGACTTGGGGAAAAGAAGTTTAACACTCATGTTGGGGAACGTGGCGTGAAGCTCTCCGGAGGTGAACGACAGCGTATTGGTATCGCACGTGCAATTATAAAAAATCCAGATATTCTTATTTTCGATGAAGCTACATCATCCCTCGACACAGAAAATGAGAAGTATGTTATGGATGCAATCGCTGATGTATCCAAAGGTAAAACAACAATTATCATCGCCCATCGCCTATCAACGGTACGTGATGCAGACAAGATAATCATCATGGATAAAGGTCATGTCGTTGGTGAAGGAACTCACGATGAACTCATGAGTACAAATGCCATCTACCAAAATCTCGTAGCACACCAATTATCATAATAAAAAAACACCGCACAAGCTCACGCTTATATGGTGTGTTGACGATAGAGCAAAGGATGCTTAGTAGTAGCCTCTTCCAGTCCGGTAGATACGAGCATTGTTTTCGCTTTCACCTTTTGCGATCAGACAGCTCGTACATGCGCCACACTTGAGGGCACAGTAATCAGGCTTGCTCGATACGATCATAGTGCTTCCACTTTCACGCCTTGCTTTCTCTTTTTTCTTGACGGATTTGGAAGGCTTGTGCACGGCAGTCTTCTTTACCCCCTTTGCTTTAGCATGACTCGTGAAGTTGGGCTTCGAGGAACCGTTATGCTGTTTGGACATGTCTTTCTTCTCCTTGATTTTGGAACAACGAACAAGAAATTATATACTAACAAACTATTTATAAAATTCAAAATAGTTTATTTCGTTTTTGACTTTGGTAACTTCGCTACTGACAAGGCAACCTCCAACCACTCCTCACGACTTTCTCTATCCTCATATATCTCAGCAGGGACTAGAAAATAATAGAGGTGTGCCTCAGCCCCCTCTTTCTGATATCCGAATTGTTTAGACCCGCGCACTATATACCAACTCATCAACTCTTTACTCCCTTTAAAATATAATTCATCATTCTCAACAATTGCAAAAGTCTTCCCCTCATAATAGAGAACATGTGCACCCATCATGGCACGAGCAGTAATTGGTTCATTCTCACTAAATATATCGTAGAGGATATGATCGAGGAATGGGGTGGATTTCATATATAGAGTATAGAACATAGAATGTAGAATATAGAAATAAATTCAGGGTCACCTTTCTATACTCCATATTCCGCATCCTCTCTGATATACTTACCTCATCATGTCATCTCTTTGGAATCGTTTTAAGAAATCGTTTGGCCCAGGTGTGGTTACCGGTGTTGCTGATGATGATCCATCAGGGATTGCAACGTATGCACAAACTGGAGCAATTTTTGGTTTAGCACAACTGTGGCTTGCGCTCTATGCTATTCCGTTTATGATTGCCGTTCAAGAGATGTGTGCAAGAATCGGCATGGTGACTGGTAAAGGGTTGGCTGGGGTTATAAAATCTAGCTACTCACGATCAGTATTAATTACAGCTGTTCTCCTCCTTTCTGTTGCAAATATTATCAACATCGGAGCAGATCTTGGAGCGATGGGACAAGCAGTTAGCATGATTTCGCCTATCTCGTTTGGTGTTGGTTTAACAATTATTACTATCTTCACGATTGTTACAGCAATTCTTATACCGTACCCAACATATGCTAAGATTCTAAAATATTTCGCTGCAACTGTTCTATCGTACGTTGTTGCTGCATTTTTTGTAGAGCAGAATTGGAAGGAAATAACTATTGCAACCATAGTTCCGCACATGGAGTGGGATAAAGCATTCTTACTTAACATAACTGCATTCCTAGGAACCACAATCTCTCCATATCTATTTTTCTGGCAAGCAGACGAAGAAGTTGAGGAGGAAATCGAGAGTGGAAAGATTAAAGAATTCGGAAAAGATAAACCTCTTGTTACAAAAGATGACTTTAGACAAATGCGAGCAGACACCATTGCTGGTATGGTACTATCAAATCTTGTTGCTTTCTTTATTATTATCACTGCATCAAGTACCTTAACTCAGGGAGGTAATCATACTATTTCTTCAGCGACAGAGCTTGCAGAATCACTCCGCCCACTCGCAGGAGACTTCGCGGTATACTTATTTGCATTTGGAATTTTAGGAACCGGATTACTTGCAATACCAGTTCTCGCAGGGTCTCTTGCTTATGCTGTTGGTGAGACATGCAACATTAAAATCGGCCTGGGTAAAACTTTTAGACAAGCACCTGGATTTTATATAATCCTAACTATAGCAGTGCTTGTTGGCGTGTTACTTAATTTTACAAATATTGATTCACTCCTTATGTTGTACTATGCTGCTGCAGTAAACGGCATATTAGCTGCCCCACTTCTTGTAATCATCATTATGATAGCTAATAATAAAAAAATCTTGGGTGATCACGTAAATGGGAAAATCAGCAACATCTTCACCTCCTTAACTGCAATTATTATGGGAATCATTTCACTTCTTACCATCTATACGTTCTTTGTATAATTAAATGTATTTTATTTTTGGAGGCATTTTAGGCGTTTGTGGTGCAGGAATCTTTGTCCCACCAATTCGAAATGCAAGTACGATAGTTTGATCTATAACACGAAACACTCTCTCTAAATCCTTATTCATTTTATTAATTTCATTCTTTTCGAAATCGCTAAAAAACTTTCCATTATTGTGGGCACGTAATTCTTTTACAAGTAACGGCACACCAAATACCTGAAAACTTTTCTTTTCTTTTGTGGCAAGCAACCATATTCGCTCAAGAATTCTTCCTACTTCTATATAACTCTCAGCTGACTCATTAGTGATAGTGATAGTACCCACTAAGGACGCAGTTCTAATTTTTCGTCTAGCAGCATAAGCAACCAGTCTTGGAATTGGCCATAACCCTAAAAACCAAACAAAACTAGTCACATGTACAAACCTAAGAGCAAAAGCAGCTATGTAACTTAACCCAAGAGAAGCAAGCGTGAGACCGGTCTTTCCTTTACCTTGAACAGATTGCTGCCACTGGGTATGCTCCATTAAAAATTTAGTCGAATATTTATTATGAAGTAACAAAAAATCATTGAGACTTACTGCTTTACTAAGGAGAGTAATATCTGAACTATGTGTACTAGTAACAACAGTAACCCCTAAATCTAGATTAGATTGCGCATGTAGTGCAGAGAGAAAATTTGAACTTATTGTGGTGTGTACATAAGCACCTCTGTCTGAGTGCCGATCTTGTATGTACGCATGCAGTTCATCTACATACTGAGAAGTATGAATAAACTGTATTTCTGCAACATATTCACTTTTATCTTTTTGAGGAAAAAGAGTATACCTGGCTTCGTACCCATACAGTGAGGCAGAGATCCTCATATTTTCTATGAGAGCCCCACAAGCAATATACATAGCACTATTATCTACGTTATATACCGATTCGTCTCGACTTTCTATGATATAAAGATGGACCGTAAAATCACCAGTAACTTCAAATCGCCATGGCTGGGTATTTTCACCTGAGGGTGCTTGTATGGCATCAGTTAAAATTGCCTCAAGAATTTCTGTATTCATATTTTATAAGTGTATCATCTGTTACTAAGCGTAAAAGGGATATTTACCCGAATTCCAGTTTTCCACTTTTGGATATTTTTTATATATCACATATGATATAATATTCCGATATGGAACCAAATGATCAAGAAAAAATAGGGCTTTTTATCAAGAAACTCCGAGATGAAAAGGGTATGACTCAAGAGGAGTTTGCTAAAAAACTAAAAACCTCACAGTCAGCAGTAGCAAGGATCGAGAGTGGTCACCAAAACGTGACTATTGAGCAACTCATGAAAATTGGTGAGGTACTTAAGCATAATATCGTCAGCATCCAAGATACTATCGACTTTAAAGTTGAAGGTGGGAGAAAATTAAAAGGAAGCATTACAACTAACACTTCGAAGAATGGTGCAATTAATATGATGGTAGCAGCTCTTGTAAACTCTGGTACGACTATTTTGCGTGATATTCCTCACATTGAAGAAGTTCACAGATATAAAGAACTTCTTGAAAGTGTTGGCGTTAAAATTCGCTGGACTCATGATGACACGGCTCTTGAAATCACTCCACCAAAGAAACTTTCATTTTCTAAAATTAATAAAGCGGTTGCGGAAAAGATAAGATCATTTACTTTTGCTGGCGCGTTTATTCACTTTAGTGACTCGTTCTCCCTCCCTCATTCGGGTGGATGTAAGATGGGCGAACGAACAGTTGCATCTCATAAATACGCCCTAGATTATCTAGGAGTTCATGTAGAGACAAAATCAGATCATTACGTTATTAGCTATAAAAAGCTAACACCAGGAATTATTCCCCTCTACGAGTCATCAGATACTGGCGCAATCACTGCTCTCATTGCTGCGTCAAAAATCGAAGGAACAACGGTCATAAAATTTGCTCCACCTAACTACCAAGTACAAGATGTGTGCTTCTTACTTGAGTCATTTGGGGTGCGTATAGAGGGTATTGGAACCACAACCCTCACTGTACACGGCTTACAAGAAATTAATTGTCATGTTGAGCATTTTAATAGCGAAGACCCTATTGAGAGCATGTTCTTCTTGTCTGCCGGTATTGTCACAAAAAGTAAACTAACTGTTACCCGTTGTCCTATTGAATTCTTAACGCTTGAGCTTGAAAAATTGAAGCGTATGGGGCTTATCTATAAGCAGTCTCCAGTCTACTTAGCCAAGAATCACCGTACATCATTAGTGGATATCACTGTGTCACCATCTCAACTTGTTGCGCCTCACGATAAAATTCACACTCAGCCATTCCCTGGAATCAATAACGATAACTTGCCATTCTTCGTTCCAATTTCATGTTTTGCAGAGGGACAAACACTTATCCATGACTGGACCTGGGAGAACCGCGCCATCTACTTTACTGAACTTAACCGTCTTGGTGCAGATATTAAGTTACTTGACCCGCACCGAGCGCTTGTCACAGGTGTTAAAAAGCTTCGTGGTGCACAGATTGTCTCACCACCTGCACTTCGTCCAACTGCGATTATTCTCATTGCCATGCTTGCTGCTGAAGGGCAATCACTCCTAAGAAATGTGTACTCAATTAAACGCGGATATGCAGACATTGCAGAGCGACTAAATGGAATTGGTGCAAAGGTGACAGTACTACGAGGAGTGTAAGCGATTTTTAAGCGTAAAAATCGCGTCGAAATTAGCAAATTTCGACGTAAATAGATTGCCTTTAGCCTTTAGCCTTTAGCCTTTAGCCTTTAGCCTTTAGCCTTTAGCCTTTAGCCGAAAGTATACGGTTAAATAAATACTTCAAAGCGACATCCTACGGATGTCGCTTTTGTTGTTCAAATAAAGTAAAATAGTTTTCTTGCATTACTTTGGCTCTCTGTCTAACTTAGAAGTGAAGCTCTCTCATTAAACCTAAAATAACCGTATACTTGACTCTATTTATAAATGATGATAGTGTAAAAAAATCATCAACCCAGCTATACACATTGGCTAATTGGTCACTCTATAGCTCATTTCAAAGGAAGCGTCTCATGACAAAAGCTGAGCAACTGCAAAAAGCTTTACAAGCATGCCCACATATAGAAATCATTCAGTTTGAGGAAGAGAATCTTGTAAAGTATTATCAGGGTTTAACGGGTTTTAGTGTCCCTCATTCTTTCAAAATTAAGGTCTACCCAAAACAAGGAATAGCATATTCAGAAAAAGAGTTTGAAGTTTTCCTTAATTCTCTAAAGCTCAACTTCACCGAGAAAAGTAGTGGTTCGTTTGGCGATGAAGAAGAATTTACCTGGTGGCGCATTCGCGAGATTATCGGCAGCAGAATTGAAATATGTATAACCACGTATAACGATGAAGAAAAAGAGATACTCCAAATCAAGAACCTACCAGCTAGTACATGGGTAAAAACAGAAACATATGAAGTACAGCGAGCGATTACCGTTACTTTTTACAAGAACAAAGGGTCAGCCCTTAAAGCTCTTAGTAGAGAACAAGAATCGAGAGATGAGGAATACTGGGACTGAACTACCAAGAGGATCCAATCAATAGTTGATTTACACATTACCGCGTACATATTCTGTATGCGGTAATTTTATATACAAAAGCGACATCCTACGGATGTCGCTTTTGTATTGTGCGGCTAAAAACCAACAGCTAAGGGCTAACAGCTACTCGAGTACCGTCCTTCCCTCCTTTGCCTTCATGCCTTTGGTTGGGAATGCGATGTAGAATGTTGTGCCTTTACCAACCTCTGAAGTAAACCAAATATCGCCCTCCACTTGTGGTAAATTCATTACAGTCTTAGCAATATACAGACCAAGACCAGAATCAGACCCAGTTGTATCTTGTACATTACTACCTCGATACATCTTAGTGAAGATTTTACTTTGGTCAGCCTCTGGAATTCCCATCCCAGTATCAGTAATAGAAACGACAATACAATCATACGGGAATGTCATTGTTCCTACTACTCCACCTGAGTTAACCATAAATGTTGAAACTTTAACTGTACTACCCTCATCTGAGAATGCAATTGCATTAGATAGAGGTTGTTTGATAACAAGTGTAGAAAGATGTTTATCAAGATTTATGTTTGGCAATCCTTGCTCCTCTTCTTCAGTAATTTCGATATTTTTCTTGAGTGCTTCGGTTTTTATACCTGCAACCATCTCTGAAACAGTTTCAGAAACTGACAAACTACACGGCGTAATACCAAACGTATCCAGGTCTAACCTGGATACGTTTAGTAACGACCTTACAAGGTCTATTGCTCTTTGATTACTATTTTCAATAACAGTAAGATACTTTTTCTGCTCCTCCGTAAGAGGGCCAGCATCCCCATCTAGAAGTATTTCTGTATACCACTTAATAATAGACAGAGGGCTTCGTAGTTCATGTGATGCAACAGCGACAAAGTCATCTTTTTTTAACGATGGCGCTTGAGTTTTTTTCTTACGTGAAAACCAAGCAATCATAGAGTTGGCTTATCGTGTTACTGAGATTACAGCACCACTTTCTGGGAATTGAGCAGACACTGTAATACGTCCACTTGAGTTCTTAGCAATTGTATAACCTGCTCCACTAGGATTAGTCTTCTGTGGTTCATCAGGAATAGCTGTAACATACTTTCCGTTGATTGTAAGAACAGAAAGATCTACTAGGCCTGTACAAGATGTTGTTGCAACAGCTGACGAACAAATTTCAGTTGTTGTAGTTGAGATTCCAACAGGAAGAATTCCGTTGTTATCAACAGCATACTGTGTAACTGCGTTAAGAATTGTGTTTACCGCTGAGTTACGAGATGCGTTACGAGTATCTCCAAGCTGCTTAGCTGGGTTGATAGCAACGATAACGATACCTGCGAGAATAGCGATGGCCGCAACCACCAAGAGGATTTCAATAAGAGTAAATCCTTTTTGGTTTTGTAGTAATTTTTTCATAAATATGAAGAATACAATTGTATTGTATTTTAAACTGATTAAACGTTAACTTTTAAATAATAAAACATTGAGGACTTCCTTGTACCCGTAAGGTAGCAAGAATAGCCCAACCACCCTACGTTTTTAGTATAGCAGACAATTTTGGCTTTAAAAGTCCGCAACCTCCTCCCATGAGGATAAAGTAATTCCTGGGGATGTTGTAGCTATTACCACTTTTATCTTACTTGTCACGGTTCCAAGTAAACCAGTTGATGCAATTGTTATATTTTGGCCGCTACTGGTTGAGGTTATTACATAACTACATGTCCCAGAACCTATCGTCAGATTGCCGTTCCCAGAAGTGAGACTAGATTCTAATATTCTCTGTAAAGCCTCTTCAGCACATGATGAAGCGAGACTTCGTGCTCCACCAGATTGCTGAAGTGAAAAGTCTGTTTTACCCGCATTTACTCCAGCAGCAATCACCGAAAGCATGATTCCCAAACCTAACGCTGACATCAAGATGACTGAGATGAGCGCAATATAACCTTGTCGTATGCTTTGCTTGTAAAATTGTATCTTCATATTCTTATCTAAGTGTAGCACTCCCGGTGAAAGATTTTGTAAATGAATATTCACTTCTCCCTGTTGGATTAATATAGTCTAATGTATATGAAATTCTAATAATCTTTTCCGTTGAACTACCTGAAGATACATTTTGAAATGTAAGTGCAGTAACTCGCACCCGAGAATTAGTGAGTGACATAGCATTTTTAGAAGCTTCTTTAACTTCTACTGTTGTGCTACTTAAACTAAAGACTGTTGGGTTAAGTGCAACATCCCCTGTTGTTATTGAAAGCGTTGATGATGATGTCCCCATACTTGGCACCTGGATACTTCTGCCATTTCTAATTGTTTGAGTTATTAAACTCATAACTTGAAAACCCTGCTGATTTACTTCTGTGATTGCCTGACTTCGTACACGTGCACCGAGTAAAAATGAAAGGAATGAAGAAATGGTTAAGAGAAGTATTGAACAAATAGAAACATATAATATTAACTCAACCAATGTAAATCCTTTTTGTGACATGCGAATTTTCATACTTATTGTTGCCAGAATGCAAACGAGAAAGGAGAAGAGATAGTCTGTGGGAGTGTTGTTTCAAGAGCTCCTCCATCTGAATTACTCCATACAAGAGATGATGTACTTGTCATAATAAGACGCTTTGCAAATAAATCACTATTACCATCTGAAGTAAGGTACATGAGCTGCGCTTGATCACGTGGGTTCATGTGTATATCCATATACCCTCGCGGACTAGCAATACCTGGTGTCGGTACAAAATCAGGCTGACGAGTAAATACTCCCGAGTTTCCTGTGTACCAATTAATATATGTTGAGTTAAAATCTGAATATACGACAACTGATCTTGTTGTTGTGCCATTACTCAGCCAGCCTACAGATACGAGTTTTGAAGCAGTGTATGGTGCTGTGCAAGAAGTGTCTACATTTGATGTATTTATCCATGCTGTGCCATTCCAATAACCAAGCTGAAGATCTCCCCCTGAATTCCCTATTGAAGCAAAGACAATTTCGTCTGCATTTTGGTTTGCAGAAATGTCTAGACTTGTTGCATCATCTGCAAAAGTTGGAGGAGTTGTAACCGCCCCCCAAGTACAATTTGCAACACCACCTGAGCAAGTTCTGTATCTTACACCATTTGTTCCATTGTTACCATTTCCATTTGCCCATACGAGCATCACGTCACCTGAGAGGGATTCGTATTCAATATCCATATTTTCAATATCATGAGAAGATGAAACTCTTTCAACATTGTTATCTGTTACTGAATTTGGCTCATTAACCCATGCAGCACCATCCCAAATTTTTGCAGAAATATCATCACTTGTATCTACCCAAGTAACCGCAAGAAGGTTAGATCCTACACGTCTATCTTGAGCTAATTTCACATACATAATGTCATTAGAAGTCCTAAGAGGGTCTAAAAGAGTTTCATTTGACCATCCCTGACCACAGGCAGTACCTCCTGTTTTTGTGCGCCACCCAAGCTGGCTAAATACGTGAGAACCTTTACTAAAAATAACCATTGCATCACCTGAAGTTTTTTCAAACGCAATATCGAAACGGTGACGATTACCAACTCCACCAGAAGCTGCCTGATACTCCTGAGTCCAGGTGGTCCCATTGAAGCACATAATGGTAAGTGTTCCTGATTGGTCATAATAACCAGCAAGTGCCAAATGTTCGGTTGGTGAGGTGCGAAGGATCCAAGTAGGGCCTACAGTTGCTGTAAATGTTCCTGTTTCTGCACTGAACACATTGGTGTTTTGGTTAAATGTTCTATACTTTGGGACATTCGAACCGTCACCATAAATCATAATTCCGGCAAGTGACTGACTACTATTCCCAACAATAATTTCTTCATTCGTAAGATTACATACTTTGTTGTCTCCAGCACTTAAAACAATAGAGCCGTCGGTAAAACAGTCTCCAGCAAAAGTTGTTAAATAAAACGTACTTGTTGCTTCAGTAATAATGTATGAACCCGAATTAATAGGAGTCTGAGCCCCTAATGTTACAGTTGTAGAACCAACTTTATATGGTGCGAAGTTCGCAGTTGTAAAATTCTTACCATGGTTGATAACAGTTTTATTAACTGTTATATATGCAAGCTTTTCTTCATTAGTAATAGTGCACAGCTTCGCTGTTCCTGAACTAACAGTAATCTGACCACTGCTGTTACAATCACCTGTGAACGTTTGAGTGTAACTTGGGTTAGTCGTTTCAGTAATAGAATATGTTCCTGGTGCAAATATTGTCGAACTTCCAAGTGCAACTGTTGTGGCACCGACCTTGTAAGGAGTAAAATCAGAAGCAGTTTTATTCATCCCGTGGTTAATCACAACTTTATTCACGGTAATACCTACACCAAGATTGAGAATTGTCTTCCAATTAGTAAGACGTGCATTAGTCGTAATTGTTGCACTTCTAACTGGGGTTTGCTGCCAAGTAACACTAACAGACACATTCTTTCTATTTGCATCAATTGTTGAAATAGTAATCTGGCGAGTAAAAATCCCAGAAACATCTGAGCTCCCAACTAGATTCCATGTACTACTTGAATAGGATAGTCCATATGTACCATCAACTAAGTTAGCGAAATTAACATTTTTAATACTGCGCACCGCCTCTTGACCTTCTTCTGCATAGGTTATAGCTCGTGCCCGGTCACCAGCAAGAGTTGAGGACTGGATACCATAATAAAATGCACCTGAAAATGCAGTCATGAATAACATAAAAATAGAACTAGCAAGCAGTATCTCAACTAAGAGGAAACCACCTTTAGTAGTCGACCATCCCTTTTTCATTAATTGTGACATTACGTTTTTCATTTGCTTGTGAAGTCAGAGTAAACGTTCCTGTAGCACTCGGTACTCCGATTACTTTAGAAAAAGTTACTTCTGCAAGTCCAGTTGGAACAATTGATTTTGGAATCTGGGTATTCTCATCGAAATCAACATCTCTAGAAACATAACTAGAACCTTTATATACCAGTATACTCCCTACACCAAGCCTTACCCCCCACGTCATATCCCCATCTGACGATTGCGACAAAGCTTGAGCACGTCTTAAGTTCTGCGCAAGTGTCATTGTGGCAATATCTAAATCATTTCTAACTATAAATGTATGATATGAGGGAATAACCATTCCCCCAATTATGGTGAGCAGTGTCACTGACAATAACATCTCAGGCAATGTAAATCCGCGTACTGTTATTTTTCTTATTATTTTAAAAAAATTCATACGAATTTATTAAATATTATTAAGACCTCCAACAAGACTATAGATAGGTAAAATAACAGCAAACGCAACCGAAACCACTCCAGCCCACACAATCACAAGAAGAATTGGTTCCATAATGATGGTGAGATTTTTTGTTGTCGTATCTGATTTTGCTTCAAGCACCTGGCCAACTTTTATAAGAGTCTTATTAAGGTTCCCTGACTGTTCACCTGAAACGATAAGTTGCTGCACAGGTGGTGGGATAAGCGCATTAATATTTTTGTATGCTGCAAAACTTTTTTCAAATGAATTTCCTGCATCAATAGACTCACGAAGTGCGAGGTAGAATTTTTTATATCGTATAACTTCTGAAGCACTTGCTAGTGAGTCGATTGCCTTAGTTACTGGAAGCCCTGCTTCCAAGAGTGTCCCAAGTAAATATCCGAACCGTGCAACTTCCACTTCCATAAGAAGACTTTTTATACCTGGGATTGAGAAGATGATTGCCTCACCAATAAACTTTGTTCTATTCCAACCAAAGACAATGTACCCAACACCTCCAATAACTGCAGCTCCTGCCGGTACCGCAACCAATCCGTGCTTACTAAGGAAAAGACCAAACGCAAGCAGTACTTTAGTAATAAGTGGAAGTGCAAGCTTAAGATCATAAAAGATTTTTGCAAGTTTAGGAAGAATAAACCAAGAAATTCCAATACCAACAATTCCAGTAAGACCAAGTACGAAGATTGGGTACATGAGCGCTGACTTTACTTTTGATTTGAACTCTCTATCCTTTTCTTCTTCAAGAGCAACAACTTTTAGATTCTCAGCAAAGTTTCCTGATTCTTCACCAAGTCTAATAAGCGAGATTGTATAGCCTTTAAAAAACTTTGTCCTATCAAGAGCTTTCCAAACTGGGGAACCAGCTTCAATCTCAGTCAACATTCTTTCAAGAATGGCTTTCATCCCTGGTGACTTAGTCTGCTTAATAATCGAGCTAAGTGCACCGATAATTGTCATTCCAGATAACACGAGCATACTTAGATTCTCAATGAACTGATCTCGTTCTTTAGAAAGCCCAAAAGTTGAGAGATGCTTTTGATCAGCGATCTTACGCTGAGGGATCGGCGTTGCTTTTACAGGTTCCGAAATAGTAACGTTACTCATTCGAGCAGATCTTGAAGATGATTCTTCTTTACTGGCTTCATCCTCAGTTTTTTTCTTGCCAAACAATGAACCAAAGATTGATTTCTTTTCTTTCGTTTCCTTTTTTTCTACTTTTGGCGATTCTTTAACCTCAAGTGGCTTAGCCTCATCAGTCGTTTTATCTTTCAGATCACCCTTAACTTCCTCGTCTTTATCTTTTTTCTTACCAAAAAAAGAACTTAGAAGTGACGACTTTTGTTTTGTCTTATCAGTGTCTTTTTCAGAGATGCTTGATTTTTGAATGTTTTCTATGGAAGCATTTTTTACTTCTTTTTTGGATGGAGTTATCGCGACTTCTTGAATCGAAGGTTCACTCACACGTACATCCTCTGGCTCTTTATCTGAGGATGATTCTATAGGTTTATCTTCTTGGGTAGTGGAGGAGGATTTTTTTGTACCGGATCGGGTAGCTTTTTTGGTTGCTTTTGGAGTGGTAACTACCTCACTTTCTGTAACCACCTTCTCTTCCTTAACTGGTGCGTCACCAAAAAGCGCAAGTGTTTCTTTAGAAACAGAAGACTTTGAGGCCTTAGCTTTTTTAGTGCCTAAGGCTATGTCAATATTCTTTTTTACAGTTGCTGTTGCCATATAAGTTGTTGTAGAAGAACTTTAGAAGTTGTGACTAAGTTATTTTTTCTTAGTCTCCTTTTTTGGAGCAGCTACTGGTACCTGCTTCTCGTGAATAATGTTATCCGGCGGCGGAGCGATACGTACAAGTTCTTCAATAGAAGTGAGACCATTTTTTACTTTCTCGAGACCATCTTCAAACACTGACTTCGCCCCCTCCTTACGAGCGAGTGCCCAAATTTCTTGAGCTGATGGTCGCTTCACGATGAGTTCCTGAAGCGTTGGAGTAATCTTAATCACCTCATAGATAGATGTTCGCCCTTTGTATCCCGTGAATCCGCACACTTCACATTTCTTCCCCTCATACAAGGTTAGATTTTTCTCCGGCAAGAACTTGAGTACATCACGTAACTGTGGAGTATCGAAATCTTTCGGAGTCTTCACAACAGACACTTTACAGTGATCACAAATCTTACGTACAAGTCGTTGAGCAATAATAAGATTCATTGTTGAAGAGAGCAAAAATGGCTCAGTTCCCATATCAAGAAGACGCGGAATAGCAGTTGCGGCATCGTTAGCGTGGAACGTAGATAGAAGTAAGTGTCCGGTAAGCGCTGCGTTAACAGAAATTTCTACAGTCTCAAGGTCACGAATTTCTCCCACAAGAATAATATCAGGATCTTGTCGCACAATAGCTCGAAGACCTCGCACAAACGTAAGTCCCGTTATTTGGTTTACTTGAATTTGGTTAAGGCCTTGTACTTTGTATTCAACCGGATCTTCGATCGTTGTAATGTTCGTATCAGGATTATTTAGCATCTTAAGAAGTGAGTAGAGTGTTGTTGTTTTTCCACTTCCTGTTGGACCTACCACAAGAATCATTCCGAACGGCTTATCAGCAGCTTCTCTTAGTAACTCTTGGTTCTTAGGAGTGAGACCAAGGTCATTAAAGGTAAGTCCTTGCACATATGACCCAAGCACACGAAGCACCACCTTCTCCCCCTCTACAATCGGCACAATAGAGGTTCGCATGTCCACCGAGATGTTATTTTTCCCATCATAATGAAGCGAACCATCTTGTGCAGCATAGTGTTCGTCGATACGAAGCGCACTCTTTACTTTTATTCTATTGAGTACGTTCTCGTAGTATTCTTTTGGGAGACGTCCTGCTTCATGAAGAACGCCGTCAACACGGAAACGAATCACAATAACTTTTGCCTGTGGTTCGAAGTGAATATCTGAGGCTCTGTACGTAATAGCATCGTCGAAGATTTCTTCCAATATTTCTGGAGCAACACGATCAGATTCTTCAATAATCTTAGAGAAGCGTGTATCAAGTGGCTTTTCATAATAAACAAAGAAACTATCAATATCCTCTGAGAGTGAGTAGGTAATTTTAATTTCTTTACCCTCAAAAAATTGCTGGAGCTCCGCCACCATCCCTTCTTGAAGGGGGTTATCCGTTGTTATGATTACTTCGTTTTCCTTTTCATCATCAAAAAGTACAACTCGGAGTTTCTTGGCGGTCTCTTCAGGTATCTTGCGCACCTGATCCGCACTAATTGCTGCTGAGTTAAGATCAGCATATGGTACGTTATACGCTTCAGCAGTTGCTTGTCCTACAATATCACTATTTACAACACCGTCACGCAAAAGTGCATCAACGAAGCTAATCTCACTTTGTTTTGCAAGCGCTTCTGCTTTATCTGCATCTTCGGTACTAATGTAGTTACCGTTGATGAGAATTTCTTTTATGTTGTTAGTGTCAATGTTCATAGGATAAGTAGATATATAATAATCACGAAGCTAACATGACGTTCTTCACTTTTTCAGCAATGAGAGATATTGGGGAATCAGATTTTACAAAAAAGTCCGTTGCACCTAGGTCTGATGCTCGTTTACGATCTTCTTCTTGATTGAGATTTGTCATTACAATTACTGGTATCTTCATTTTTTTATCTTGAACTGTTTCAAGAACCTTGAAACCATCAACCCCTGGAATGATAAGATCTGTAAGTACGAGATCGAAGTGTTCTTTGGAAAGAAGAGTGAGGGCTTCCTCGCCACTACCTGTTGCGGTAACCACAAAACCCTCATGAGTGAGTTTAAGTTCGAGTGCGTGAGCGAGTGGTTTTTCATCTTCGATAATTAATATTTTCTTTGGTTCCGATTCTTTCATGTGGGTACTTGTGCTGTATACGACGTATAAACTTTAGTGTATAACACTTCCCCTAAAAACACTATAGTAATTCACAGAAATTGGGCTTTTTTGAAGCATTTGTAAGCAATCCAGAATCTGTATTATCCGTGGGTTACCGCAAAGAGAACCCATGACATAACAACTGCCACAACAAGGTAATACCCAGCATTTACCAGGAATCGTATCTGGTATCTTGCCTCATAGTGTTTACCATGCACTGAGTACACCATTTCGATAAACTTAGTAGTTACAACGAACCCAAAAGTAAGCAAGAGTCCAAGAACAATTGCTAGCTTAAGTGAGCCAACCGCAAGAACATCAAATATCACAGCAAGCACTGCAGCCATAGCACCATGTGCCACGAATGAATACGCATGTGTCTGAACTGTATACAATGTCGTTCTCTTTGGTAGCTGATCTTTTGTAATACCCTCTCCTTTCATCCATGCTTTCATGAATAAAACTGGTGAGAACCAAATCATCCCGACCGCAAACCCTGCTAATGTTGCCCAAAAAATATGGACTGGTGTAAAAAATAATTCCATACCACCTTAGTATACTCATTTATTACCTTGTACACTGTGTATAAAAATTAGAATTTATCTGCTATATATTCCAAACCTTGTGTAATATCTTCTTGTTCATTTTTTGATCCAACAGTAATCAAAAAGAGCGGTCGTATAGTGCCATTCATCGGTATCTTAAACACACTCAGATTGTACTCACCAAATGGAGCATTGTTACCACTTACTCCACCATAAAAATACTTATTGCCACTTAAGCTATTTGCTTGCTCAAGCGATGAGAAGATACTTTCACCATAGGTATTTGTTTTTACAGTTCCTGTAGTTATATTAAAAATAAAGCTTCGGTTATTATAAATATATTTTGCAAGCATAAATAAATCTTCAGAAGTAGAAACATTCTCTGCAGACTCACCTGTTGGATCGACGAACTTGGTACGTGTCATACCAATAGACTTCGCTTTATCATTCATATGCTTCACAAAGCCACCCCTGCCATATGAACGAGCTATTGCTTCCCCTGCTTCATTAGATGACTCACGTAAAAGCGGGAAAAGAAGCTGATACATATCTATCTTCATACCAACTTTTAGACGAGGAACATCCGTTGGCACAAGATCGCTTTCGGTGATTACTGTTGTTTTCTCGATGTTAATGTACTCAGTAGCGATAAGCGCTGTCATTAACTTAGTTAACCCACCAATTGGTACCTGCTTAACTCTCTCTTGTTCTAAGAATACGAAGTTATTATGCATATCTGCGTACAAAAAGGCATCAGTTAGAGGTGTCGGCTTCTTCTCAACGTAACTAAACTGATCCAAAATAAAATCTTTTTCGTACACAAGAATCGGCGTACCCACGGTCACTGCATCGTATATTTTCTTAGCATCTTCATCTGCTAATCTCACACAACCGCCAGAAAATGTTGAGGATACTGGTCGCCCATCATCATAAGTTGGCCATCCATGAATGAAGAAGTTACCTTGAAATTGCATGCTCCATGGTTGAGACACATGTCCAATACTTGAATAATGTGATTTTTCTTTTGTTTGGATTTTATAAAGTCCAGCCGGAGTTTCCCACCATGAACCCTCTTTACCTTTGGTCTTCACTGGTACTTCTACCGTCACAACACCCTGTGTGTATACACGAGTGACCATCTGTGAAAGATCAACTTCAATAAACGTTGCTTTCTCATCAATAAACTGTGTTTTTATTTTATTAAAAAAATCTGGATTAGAGAGTGCAGGTTGTACCCCGTAACTAAATGCAACTTTCTCGGGCGATACTGCAGCTTGAGTTACAAGGACATAATTATTAACTTCGGTTCCGAATTTTAGGAATATTAGTAATGATACAGCAACTGTAACACAAAGCGCACCAAGGAATGTGAACGTACTCACTTCAGAATGAAGAAGTCTCCCGAGCGAAAAGTGCTGTTGCTTCTCGGGATGATTAGCATATTCAAATGCCTCATCGATATCTTCTTTACTCCAACCGTCCCCTTCAACTTCTTTTCGAATCGCTACATCGGTCGCCTTTTCGTTTCTTCTGTGGGCTATGTGTTTTACTAATTGCTTGTGGTACATACATCTCTTTCGTTTCTACCATGTGTAGCCTTTTCTATTCATGATTATTATTACAATTCCAAGTGCAATAAATATCCCACCACCAACAACTGCTCCCATTCCAAGTGGCCCCTGCATTGATGCGAGAATCCCAAGTCCGTTAATGAGACATCCAACGATAACGATAATAAATCCGAGAGACTTGAAGAAGAGTTTCATATCAAGAAAGTATACCAGGAAGTTATTGGGGATTGGCGGGGATAATCTTGGTTTACCTTGAGAAAAAAGCGGACTATCAAAAACCGCGATAAAAGTATATTATTAAAACATGAATACTAAAGACACATTACATCAACTACTCCAGGAGGCGCTTTCTACTAAAGTCTTCCCAGGATATGCTGCCGCACTAGTAACCCCAACCGAAATAAAAACATTTACTGGTGGTAATTTTACCTATGAGAATTCTTCAAGAGAAGTGGTCAATGCAACACTGTATGATGTCGCTTCACTTACAAAAATTATTTCACCAATGGCGCTCGCCATGAAAATGATTGATGAGAGTCAACTTAATCTTGATGATTTAGTTGGGAAGTATCTTCCTGAATTTTTAACAGATGAATATAAATCAAAAGCCACTATTAGACATCTGCTAACGTACACACTTGACTACAACATTCCGCTAGGAGCAAAATCACTCATGAAAGAGTTAACTCCAGACGAGCTCTCCACTCGGATGCTCACACTTCCTCTTAAGTGCCCACCAGGTACTTCTTATCTCTACTCAAATATAACTGCATTTATTCTCACTCAGCTTATTGAGAAAGCAACTAGTAAAAACTTTTATACGTTAGTAAAGCGTGAAATCTTCGCTCCTCTAGGAATGAGCTCCTCAACATTCACACCAGACACATTATTATTTCCAGAAATTCCTCCAACAGAAATCACAAATGATCGCGGCCTTGTACAAGGTTTCGTACATGATGAATCTACACACCATCTTCAGTCAGGCAATATTAGTAGTGGAGCAGCAGGACTTTTTGCATCAATAACAGATGTGGCAAAATTTTTACAAATGGTAGTTACGCAAAATAATACTTTTTACTCAAGTGAAATGAGAAAAAACTGGGTGACTAATCAGTATCCTGAGTTACTCCCAACATGCACCCCTCTTGGCTGGGGAGATACAAACAATGAAATGATTAAAGTTTACCCAAACAGATTTGTTGTAAAAGGAGGTTTTACAGGATGTTTTATGATTGGAGATTTACAAAATCAAATTGGTCTTATTATACTCTCCAATCTCACCTATCCAGAGCGACCGAAGGAACGGCCTGGGTTTACGAAGTTGAAGGAGGAGATGGCGAAGCTTTTAGTAGAGCGTTCTGTTTAGTAGAAGCAATACCAAAGTAGCACTCGTTTTCATAGCTGTAACCTTAGAGCTAAAGCTTGGGAATCTATTTATTGTAGACGCAGGGATTTGTCTGGTTGATACAAAGTAAAATGTAATGCTAAAAATCTTTGTTGAACAACAATTATTTAATATATATTGACTATATATAATTATCATTGTATAATATATAAGCCGTCATAGTGACGACCTCTTAGCTAATTTTGGCAAAGAGACTCCAAAGAGGAGATTTCCATGTCAGTTTTAAAATCACGTCCCCTTCCTGGGGACTTCAGGTTCTTTGATAGCCTTCAACTTGGTAACAGTATTACCTTTGCGGAAGAGTGTTTCCGTAAAGTTCTTGCTTGCCACTTTGGGGCTGATATGACCATTGTCCACCGCGAGATCATTGTCCCGAACAGAAAGAATCGGCCAGAGGCCCTGCCTCACGACCCTGACGGACACATGTTACAAGGTGAGCTCGCTGAAAGAATTGCGCGAAGCAGATGGGACAATCTGAGCGAACGCCAAAAAAATGAAATTTATAACACCACTGGCCGTAGTTACAGAACAGAACACAGTGATGACTTCGATACGCGTATTGTGTTTTTCAGAGCAATGGTCAGATTTCCTGATGATGAGCTTGCAAAACTCGTTCTTGCTAAGGTAACAGCTTTCGCGCTTTCTCAGTGGTGGAATATGGCTGATGTGCAAATTTGGCATCGTCAGTATCATTACATTGGCGAGTATGGCGAGCCAAAATACAAAGGCGCAGAGTTCCAAATTGATTCACGTACCCATTGTACCGTTGAAGAAAAAGACTGGCAACCACCAGAATTCCTCAAACTCAAACAGAACTGAGCAACGGGCCAAACAACTAACCGATTTATTTAAATTGGAAACCAAAGACTTGCTTGTGCAGGTCTTTTTTATTTTGTGGGCGATAGAGGAGTCGGTCACAAATCTGCCTCGCGTTGCTCGAAGCAGATTCGCGACCCCTATTCGACTCCTCACGTACATGACGCAGGTCATGTACTTATCGCCCACAAAAATTTAAAAACAGTATCTTTCGATACTGTTTCTAAATTTTTGTGGGCGATAGAGGAGTCGAACCTCTGACATCCACAACGTCAATGTGGCGCTCTACCAACTGAGCTAACCGCCCCGATTTTTATGCGTAAAAATCGCGTCAACAATGAGCACATTTTGACGTAAATAAATTTTATCATCAATAATTGCTTTTGTTACGAATTTGTACGATACGCTATATCTTACCACAAGATACATACCATTCCCAAGTTGAAATATTCATGTTTTTATGGTAGTATGCTTTTTACTTGTCGAGCAACTATTGCACGACAAAAAGACGGCCCCATCGTCTATCGGTTAGGACATCGGCTTTTCATGCCGGTAAGCGGAGTTCGACTCTCCGTGGGGTCACCTTCAACAGCTAGCACGAGAAGGCTAGAAATATACATTTCTTGCCTACATCAAAAAATCTCCCTTACGGGAGATTTTTTGAGTTTAAAGTACTATATTTTCTTTTTTAAGAGATTCAATAACACTGGAGTAAACAGAATAGATGTGATTGTCGAGGTAATTAGACCTCCAGTCATCACAATGGCAAGAGGACTCAGAAATTCCTTTCCTGGTGCATCTCCACCGATAATAAGAGGAATCAGTGCCAGTGTCGTCACAATTGACGTCATAAGCACTGGGGTCACTCTTTCTTTTGTCGCTAAAAGAATCATATGAGTATCAAGTTCCATATCATGTTCTTTAGCAATCTCTCTTGTACGACTAATAAGCATAATTCCATTTCGAGAAACAATACCCGCCAATGAAATAAA
>JACCDT010234802.1_pt1 | contig 42380 bp, 37 predicted proteins | sample 7446291 | NCBI WGS metagenome assembly JACCDT01 (sample SAMN15323446, study PRJNA562643) | freshwater metagenome | isolation source: river surface water | place: USA:Blue River Watershed | collected 2017-08-17
AAGCCATAGGTGGCGAGGTCGCGGTCGGCCAGCTTTTCCTGCTGGTCCTTGTAGGTCGGCACGCGCTCGAGCCAGCCCAGCGGCGTTGACATCGACAGCAGCAGGTGCAGCTCGGCATGCTCGGGCACCTTGGACTGAATCAAGATCGTCGCCTGCGACGGATCGATACCGGCCGCCAGCCAGTCGATCACCATGTCCCAGGTACTGGTCTCGATGATTGACGGATCATCGTAATGCGTGGTCAGCGCATGCCAGTCGGCGACGAAGAACAGGCAAGGATGTTCGGACTGTAGCCGAACCCAGTTCTTCAGCGCGCCGTGGTAGTGGCCAAGATGCATGGCGCCGGTCGGCCGCATGCCGGAAACAACTCGGTCTGGATACATGGGAATCTCAGGTCAAAAGTAATTTGAGCGGGGAAATCAGGATATTGAGCAAGGCATTGGCGCCGGTAATGACGGGAATCATCCAGTAGTTCAGAAGGTTCAGCATCATCAGGCCGATCATGATGAAAAAGCCATACGGCTCCAGTCGCGCGAAACGAAATGCCCATCGCATCGGCAGCACACTGGTCATGATACGGCCACCATCCAGCGGCGGCAGCGGGAACAGATTGAATGCAAACAGCACGAGATTGATCTTCACGCCGGCACGGGCGACTTCATAAAAATAGGCTTCCTCGATATTGGCCGCATCCATCACGAAGAACAGCGCCATCCACATCAGGCCCATCACCAGATTGGCCGCGGGGCCGGCCAGTGCGACCCAGGCCATGTCTTTCTTGGGGTTGCGCAGCCGGGCGAAATCCACCGGCACCGGACGCGCATAGCCGAACAAGAACGGGCTGCTGACCAGCGCCAGCAGCACCGGTATCAGGATCGTACCGAGAGGGTCGATATGTCTGGCCGGGTTCAGGCTCATCCGGCCCTGTGAGTAGGCGGTCAGGTCACCGAAATATTTCGCCGCATAGGCGTGCGCCGCTTCATGCAGCGTGATCGCAAACAGCACCGGCAATGCATAGACCGCAATGGTCTGGATAATCTCATTCATCGCCGGGATTTTATCAGAGCGCATGCCGCCGTACGGACGGAAAAAGCCGCGCGCCGCCCACTTTGCGACGTGCTGTCGCCCTATTCGAACAGACTCGGATCGCCCCGCCCGTGACGCGTGACCTCCGGCGCATCGCCGGTCAGGTCGACCACCGTGGTCGGCTCCAGACTGCAGCTGCCACCATCGATCACCAGTTCGATCTGCTTTTGCAGTCGGTCGCGGATCTCGGCAGGGTCATTCAGGGGCATGTCACTGTCGGGCAGGATCAGCGTCGTGCCCAGCAGAGGCTGGCCCAGCTCACCCAGTAACGCCTGCGCGATCTCATGCTCCGGCACACGCAGGCCGATGGTCTTGCGCGACGGATGCGACAGCCGGCGCGGCACTTCTTTGGTCGCTTCGAGGATGAAGGTATAGGGCCCCGGCGTCGCCGCCTTCAGCATGCGGTACTGCCGGTTGTCGACTTTCGCGTAATTCGCGAGGTCGGACAGATCGCGGCACAGCAGCGTCAGATGATGACGATCATCGACACCGCGAATGCGCCGCATGCGCTCCACTGCGGCTTTGTCATCAAGATGACATACCAGCGCGTAACTGGAATCGGTCGGCAGCGCGAGCAGGCCGCCGGCATCGACGATCTGCACAGCCTGCTTGATCAGACGTGGCTGAGGATTAGCCGGATGAATCTGGAAGTATTGGCTCATAAAAAATAAATGGCGACGGCCGGAGCCGTCGCCTTGCAAAGTGATCTGCGCAGCGTGTCAGGCTTGCTGCAGCGCTGCGATCCGCTGTTCGATCGGCGGATGGCTGGCGAATAATTCCATCACGCCGCCGGATTTGTTGATGCCCAGCGCAGCCACCGATTGCGGCAGCTGTGACTCATGCATCTGTCCCAGCCTCGCCAGCGCATTGATCATGGGTCGCTTGCTGCCCAGCAGCTGCGCAGAACCCGCATCGGCGCGGAATTCACGCTGCCGCGAGAACCAGGCAACGATCATTGACGCCAGCAGCCCGAACACGATCTGGCAAACGATCACGGTCAGCATGTAGCCAATGCCGCTCGATTGGCCGTCACGCGAGAGTGCACGGTCGACCATGTAGCCGACCACGCGCGAGAGGAACACGACAAAGGTGTTCACAACGCCCTGCAGCAAGGTCATCGTCACCATGTCGCCATTGGCAATGTGCGCGACCTCATGGCCGAGCACAGCCTCGACCTCTTCACGCGTCATGTTCTGCAGCAGGCCGGTCGACACCGCGACCAGCGCATCGTTGCGATTGGCGCCGGTCGCGAACGCATTCGGCTCGCCTTCATACACGGCCACTTCAGGCATGCCGATGCCGGCATTCGTGGCCAGACGGCGAACCGTATCCACCAACCAGAGTTCGGTGGAGTTCGCCGGCTGCTCGATCACGTGCGCGCCGGTCGACCACTTCGCCATCGGCTTGCTGATCAGCAGCGAGAAGATGGAACCGGTAAAGCCGACCACCAGCGAGAATGCCAGCAGACCGCCCAGGTTCAGCCCCTGCGCATGCAGATAGCGATCGAGACCGAGTACCGACAGCACCACGGACATCACCACCAGCACGGCGATGTTGGTCAGCGCAAACAGCACGATTCTTTTCATGAATGGCTCTCCCTGAGAAGCGTCAGTGATTATGGTGGCCCGCGCGGAAGGCGTTCAGCATCTCCCGACAGGCTGCCAGCGATATGGGGGCAAGGAACTACATTTCAAGCGGGAATGCCGGCATACCGATTCAGAGCGCCCAATCATGCCAGACTGGCGTCAATCCTGCCGGCAAGTGCGGCAAGCTGCCGAGGTCGGCGCGTGATTCCTCGGGCCCGTGGAAATCAGAGCCACGCGAGGCGAGCAGTCCGTTCTGGAGTGCGAGGCTCGCATACTCGGCGTATTGATGCGGCGCGTGGCTGCCTGTCACGACCTCGATGCCCTCGCCGCCCAGTGAGCGGAACTGATCGATCAGTGCGCCTAGTTGCATATCGTCAAACGAATAACGACCCGGATGCGCAATCACGGCGCGACCGCCGGCAGAGCGAATCCATCGCACCGACTGCTCCAGCGTCGCCCAGCGGTGCGGCACGAAACCCGGCTTGCCCTCGATCAGATAGCTCTGAAAAACTTCGGACACGGTATTGCGTACGCCCGCCTCCACCAGAAACCGCGCGACATGCGTGCGCCCCAGCAGCTCGGGATTGTCGGCAAACTTCATCGCGCCTTCGAATGCGCCCGGTATGCCCGCCGCTGCCAGCTGCGCGGCGATGTCGCGACTACGTGCCTCGCGACCACCACGCACCGAGGCGAGACCTTCGCGCAGATCCGGATGGTTTTCGTCAATGCCCAACCCGACGATGTGCACCGTCTTGCCGGCCCAGGTGATCGAGATCTCGACGCCCGCGATAAATCGCACGCCCAGATCGCCGGCCGCCTCGCGCGCCTCGGCAATGCCACCCAGCTCATCGTGATCAGTCAGTGCCCATACATCGACTTCATTCGCGCGAGCGCGTGCCGCCAGCGCGGAAGGCGACAGCGTTCCGTCGGAGACATTCGAATGGCAGTGCAGGTCGACGTTCAACATGGAAAATTGGGGCTGTGTACAGGTGAGATTGTACGCGCCTGCGCTGCAGAGCGCCGGCGGCTGATCAAGCGAGGAATTCCTCGATCAGCCGCGCCAGTGCCTCGGGTTGATCGTGATGCAGCATATGTCCGGCGTCGGCAATGATCGCCGTCTTCACGTTGGGGATGAACGCACGCCGGCGCTCGACCTCGGCACGCGCCTGCGATTTTTCACCCATCCAGCGCCAGATGTCCGTGTCATCCGCCTCGACCCACAGCACCGGCGCGGTGATTTTTTCCCAGCAGGCCAGCACTTCCTCGATGCGATACAGCACGGGGTTGGTGATCTTGTGTGCCGGATCGCCGAGCATCTGCCACTCGCCCTGCGCATCCGCTGCGGCCCAGTGGCCGGCCAGATACTGCGCTCTGTCTTCGGAGATGCGCGGGTTGGTTTTCATCAGTCGCGCCGCCACCTCGTCACGGCTGGCATAGCCGCGCATCGAAGGCGGCGAGCGCAATTCATCCAGCCACTTCTCATAACGATGGGGCGCCATGCGCGCCTGTGTGGTCGGCAAACCGAAACCTTCGAGGTTGATGAACCGCGCGATACGTTGCGGCCGCACGCCGGCGTAGAGGCCGGCGACATTGCCACCCATGCTGTGCCCGACGAGATCAACGGCGTTCTCGCCTGCGTAGTGATCGAGCAGCGCCTCAAGGTCGGCCAGATAATCGGGAAACCAGTAGCTGCCTGCAGCGCTGCGATCGGAAAGACCAAAGCCGCGCCAGTCCGGCGCGATCACATGCCACTCGCGCGACAGGCAATCCACGACAAACTGGAAAGAGGCCGACACATCCATCCAGCCATGCAGCATGAACAGCATGGGCGCGCCCTCGGGGCCCCAGTGACGAACATGGGTCTTCATGCCGCGCAGGGTCAGAAACTCGGAGCGTGATGGTTTTGTCGGGGAGTACATCGTCGGTGGTGATCGGTGGATGGGCGGGTGCTTGCCAGCCGCCGGGGCTGACGGTAGCATCGCGCGACCATTATAAGGGGACAGCCATGCCGGGCCAGACAGCCACTGACCAGTACGACACGCTCTATCGCGAGTTTCGCTGGCATGTTCCAGAGGATTTCAATATCGCGGAATGGTGCTGCACGCGCTGGGCCAGCGAACCTGAGCGTATCGCGATCTATGTCGACGACGAGATCGCAGGGCATCGCGCAGTCACCTACGCCGAACTGCAACGCGACGCCAACCGGCTATCCAACCTGCTGCAATCGCTAAACGTGTCGCGCGGTACGCGCGTCGCCATCGTGATGCCGCAACGTCCTGAAGTCGCCGCGGCCCATATCGCCTGCCATCAGCTCGGTGCCATCGCCATGCCCATGTCGGTGCTGTTCGGCCCCGATGCGCTCGAATACCGTCTGCAGGACAGTGAAGCCGCAGTCGTCATCGTCGATCAGGCAGGCCTGCCCAACATCGCCAGCGTGCGGGCACGCTGCCCGCGCCTCAAGCATGTGATCGCGGTCGACGCGCATGCGCCGCACGCCATCGCATGGCACGAGGCCATGCAGTCGCAAGCGGAGCATTTCACGCCCGTCGGTACTCGCGCCACCGATCCTGCGCTGCTGATCTACACCAGCGGCACGACAGGTTCACCCAAGGGCGCGCTGATGCCGCAATCGGCGCTGATCGGCAATCTGACCGGCTTCGTCGCTTCGCAGAACTGGTTCCCGAGAGACGATGATGTGTTCTGGTCGCCCGCCGACTGGGCATGGACCGGCGGGCTGATGGATGCGTTGCTGCCCACGCTGTATTTCGGACGTCCTATCGTCGCCAGTCGCGCGCGCTTCTCCGCTGACATGGCATTTCGGCTGATGGAAAAGTACCGGGTCACGAACAGCTTCCTGTTTCCCACGGCGCTGAAGATGATGATGAAGGCCGTGCCGGAACCGCGTCGCCACTACCAGCTGAAGCTGCGCGCGATCATGAGTGCCGGTGAAGCGGTGGGCGACGCCGTGTTCAACTGGACGCGGGCGGCGCTGGGCGTGACGGTCAATGAAATGTTTGGCCAGACCGAGGCCAACTACATCGTCGGCAACAGCGCGGAACGCTGGCCAGCGCGTCCGGGCAGCATGGGCCGTCCCTACCCCGGCCATCGGGTCGCCGTGATCGATGACGATGGCCAGCCAGTGCCGGCAGGTGGCACCGGAGAAGTCGCGCTGCATCGATGCGACAGGCAGGGTCATCCGGATCCGGTGCTCTTCATCGGCTACTGGAACAACCCCGAAGCGACAGCTGCAAAATACAGCAGCGACTGGCTGCGCACCGGCGATCTGGCGGAAATCGATGCCGAGGGTTATCTCTGGTACCGGGGGCGCGCGGACGACATGTTCAAGGCGGCAGGCTATCGCATCGGCCCGTCGGAAATAGAGAACTGTCTGGTCAAGCATCCCGCCGTGGCCAATGCGGCGGTGGTGCCCAAGCCGGACGAGGAGCGCGGCAATCTGGTCAAGGCGTTCGTGGTGCTTACCGAGGGCACACCGCGCGGGCCTTCGGAGGATGAGCAGCTGATCACCGAACTGCAGCAGCATGTGCGCGGCCTGCTCGCGCCCTATGAATATCCGAAAGAAATCGAATTCATCGATGCGCTGCCGATGACCACGACTGGCAAAGTGCAGCGAAGGGTGCTGCGCCTGCTGGAGGTCGAACGAGCGCATGCCCGGCGTAGCGGCTAGAGGGTGACATCTGCCTGTCCAGCGGACGTCACGAAAGTCTTGTTTTCGGCAGGCACTGGCCGGCGATGCTCGCCCGCACCGCGCGTAAGCGGCGGATGAGACCCGGAGACACGACCTGCCTGACCCTCAGTCCATGCGGCTCTCGTTTTCATTTTGCCCGACGCCAGTTCAGTTGCCTGAAGGCCCACTCGACTGGTCTTTATTTTTCCTGACGCCAGTTCAGGCCCCTCAGGGTCCATCCGGCTGGTTTTCATGGTTCCCGACGCCAGTTCGGCCTCGCCGAGGCGCATTTGCTGCAGCCTTACCGCGCTGTGCTCGTGGACGTCCGGCACCAGAATACCCCGGTGAGGAGAGATATCGCTTATCAGCATCCCGTATTGCGGAGCGGGTAAATCCGTGATGTGTATTTTTTGCGGCTCCGGAAGCACCGATGCTGGCATTGCACGCTGTGGCACTGGCAATGGCCCGATAAAACGGTGAGGCGCAGGAGGCCCAATGGGCCTGCCCGGCCGTGAGAGCGGATTTTTCGCCATGCCGTACCGATGGGTCGGCGCCTGAGACTTGATATTGCGCAGCCCTTCCGATCGGCTGGCGAGCGCAGGAAAAGCACTGGATTCCTGGATGTGCTTCGACGCCAAGGCCAGGCTCTGCCTTAGCTGTATGACGACCAGATCGGCTTTTGCCCGCCCATCCGACCGCTGCCTTCCGGACATCTCAGGCAGTGAAGCGGGATTCAGATCACGATGAATGCCTTGTGGATGAATACCCTTCATCTCGTCACCATTTCCGCACACTGACTCAGTCGAGTCTACTACGGCTTTTTTGACCGGGGTGCGTTCGAGATGCGCCACCCGTGGTAGTTTTTCTCCAACTCCGTCGGCTCAGGCAGGCTACTGCCGTGTCAGCCGCCGGAATGCAGGGCCGTGAGCTCCTGTTCGGTAAATCCGGCAGCCCGGCGCGCTTCCAGATTGAACGGGCCTTTGAGGGTGGGTGCTTTATATTGTCGGGACAGATCGCGATAAGTCGCGATGATGTCGCGGTCCTCCCGCTCGCACAGCCACCGGTACCAGCGATTGCCGATCTCCACATGCCCGATCTCGTCGCGCAAGATGATGTCGAGGATCTCGGCAGCCTTGCTATCGCCGACCTGCGCCAGCTTGTTGCGCACACCCGGCGTGGCGTCGAGGCCGCGCGCCTCCAGCGTGCGCGGCACCAGCGCCATGCGCGCCAGCAAATCGTCGGCGGTTTTCTCTGCCATCTCCCACAGGCTGTTGTGCGCATTGAAATCGCCGTAGGCAAAGCCCAGTGATTCCAGATGCGCGGACAGCAGCATGAAATGCAGTGCCTCTTCATCGGCGACCTTCAGCCAGTCGGCGTAAAACTCCTTCGGCATCTCTGGATAGCGCCAGACTGCGTCAAGCGCAAGATTGATCGCATTGAACTCGATGTGCGCCAGCGCATGGATCAGCGCCGCCCGGCCTTCGGTGCTTGTCATCGAGCGCTGCTTGACCTCACGAGGGGGCACGAGTAATGGCTTCGCCGGACGACCCGGGATCTCATCGGTCCGGGCGTTGATCATGTCTTCCGCTAGCAGCCTCAGGCGGCCCTCATTCCAGGCCCGCCGCAATGTCCGCGTTCCCTCTGCCTTCCTGGACGCGTCGCGCTCGGTCAGCAGGGCGAGCGCCTGAAGGCGCACGTCGGCGCCCTCGGGAATCTCTGTCTCGGGAGGCTTCATCGGGTGGCAGGTAAAATGCATGTTTTGTGAAGTGCGCATTGTAATCAATCCCCATGGCCATCTATCAGCTTGACGAGCACATCCCCGACATTCATCCGACGGCGTACATCGCCGATTCCGCCACGCTGATCGGCAAAGTCAGGCTCGGCGAGCGCGTCAGCATCTGGTTTGGCGCCACCCTTCGCGGCGACAATGAGCTGATCGACGTTGGCGATGACAGCAACATTCAGGAAGGCACGGTGCTGCATACCGACAAAGGCTATCCGCTTAGCATGGGCAAAGGCGTGACGGTGGGACATCAGGCCATGCTGCATGGCTGCACGATTGGCGATGGCTGTCTGATCGGCATACAGGCCGTGTTGCTGAATGGCGCGAAGATCGGCAAGAACTGCCTGATCGGTGCAGGAGCCCTGATCACTGAGGGCAAAGAATTTCCTGACAATTCGCTGATCATAGGTTCACCGGCTAAAGTTGCACGCACACTCACCGACGAGCAACTCGAAGGCTTGCGCCGCAGTGCGCAGACGTATGCTGAGCGCGGCGCGCATTTCAAGAAACACCTGAAACGGATAGACTGAGTTGGATACCCTGCAAAGATTCATGTTCGAACGCTCGCCTGTCCGGGGCGAGCTGGTCGAGATTTCCGACGCCTGGCAACAAGTTCAGTCGCAGCGCAGTTATCCGCAAGCAGTGAGTACGGTACTGGGCGAAATGATGGCGGCCGCCGCGCTGCTGTCGGCCAACCTGAAGTTCAACGGCTCCATCATTCTGCAGATTCACGGGGATGGCCCGGTGCAGCTGCTGGTCGTGGAATGCGATGCGCTGCTGCGACTGAGAGCGACCGCCAAGCTGCACGAAGAGACCGAGATTGCCGAGGAAGCGAGTCTGCAACAGCTGGTCAATCAGCATGGCCAGGGCCGCTTCGCCATGACGCTCGATCCGGCAGACAAACTGCCCGGCCAGCAGGCCTACCAGGGCATCGTGTCCCTGGACGGCGATTCGGTCGCTACCGTCATCGAAAACTACATGATGCGCTCGGAGCAGCTCGACACGCGGCTATGGCTGGCTGCCGATGAGCACACCTCGCGTGGCCTGCTGCTGCAGAGACTGCCCGATGAAGGCGGCACGGCTTCTTCCGATAACGATGCCGATGCCTGGAACCGCGCAGTGACACTCGCCTCGACCGTCAGCGACGAAGAATTGCTCAACACCGACATCATGACGCTGCTGCAAAGGCTGTACTGGGAAGAGTCCGTGCGTGTATTCGAGCCCCGGCATCCAAGCTTTCATTGCGGCTGCTCGCGCGAGAAAGTCGGCAACATGCTCAAAATGCTGGGCAAGGAAGAAGTGGATTCGGCCATCGCCGATCTGGGCGAGCTGGAGATCGATTGCGACTTCTGCGGCCAGCAATACACCTTCGATGCGGTGGACTGCGCGCAGCTGTTTACGTCCGATGCGATCTCGGATGCCGTGCAGCTGCCGGGCAGCCAGCAGCACTGAGTGTTCGCCTGACGCTTGTCGCGGGCAGCATGATCACTGCCCGGCAGGTTTGGCCGTGGCTCCTGCCGACACCTTCTTGCTGTCGCTCTCCAGAATCTGCACGAAGACTTCGTTGTCCTTGATCAGTCCCAGCTCATAGCGGGCGCGCTCCTCGACCGCGCCCGTGCCTTCTTTCAGATCCTGCACCTCGGACGCGAGTTTGGCGTTGCGGTCTTTCAGCTCCTGCTCTTTGGCAAGCGCGCTGTCGAGCTGCCGCGATAAATCCCAGACACGCAGCCAGCTACCCTTCCCCAGCCACAACGGGTACTGGATGAGGATAAGCAACACGGTCAGTCCGATGAGGATCAGTCGCACTGGAGGATCCGCAAACGCGGTAAAGGGCCGCGATGCAGCAGCGGCCCGCACCGCTTACTTGAGGTTGTAAAAAGCCTGCCGGCCGGGATAGCTGGCGATATCGCCCAGATCTTCCTCGATGCGCAGCAGCTGGTTGTATTTCGCCATGCGGTCCGAGCGCGACATCGAGCCCGTCTTGATCTGCAAGGCATTCGTGCCGACGGCAATGTCAGCAATCGTCGAATCTTCGGTCTCGCCGGAACGGTGCGAGATCACCGCGGTGTAGCCGGCTCGCTTGGCCATCTCGATCGCTGCGAAGGTCTCGGTCAGCGTGCCGATCTGATTGATCTTGATCAGAATGGAGTTCGCGATCTCTTTCTGTATGCCTTCGCGCAGGATCTTGGTGTTGGTGACGAACAGATCATCGCCGACCAGCTGCACCTTCTTGCCCAGCGCCTGTGTCAACGTCGCCCAGCCCTCCCAGTCGCCTTCGTGCATGCCGTCTTCGATGGAGATGATCGGATACTTGTCGCACCAGGTCGACAGCAGGTTGGTGAAATCGCCGGACGACAGCACCAGACCTTCGCCGTCAAGATGGTATTTGCCATCCTTGTAGAACTCGGACGCCGCGCAATCAAGACCCAGCGCAATCTGCGTGCCCGGCTCATAGCCGGCTTTTTCAATCGCCTGCAGGATCAGCTGGATCGCTTCCTCATGATTCTTCACCGAAGGCGCGAAACCGCCTTCGTCGCCCACCGCCGTGGTCAGGCCCTTGTCATGCAGGATCTTCTTCAGATGATGGAAGACCTCGGCGCCATAGCGAATCGCTTCGCGGAAACTGGGCGCGCCGACCGGAATGATCATGAACTCTTGCAGGTCGAGATTATTGTCGGCATGCGCGCCGCCATTGATCACGTTCATCATCGGCACCGGCATCTGCATCGCGCCCGAGCCGCCGAAGTAGCGATACAGTGGCAGACCGGCTTCTTCCGCAGCAGCCTTGGCCACGGCCCTCGACACGGCGAGCTTCGCATTCGCGCCGAGGCGGCCTTTGTTGTCGGTGCCGTCGAGGTCGATCATCGTGTGATCCAAAAAGGCCTGTTCGCTGGCATCCAGACCCATCACCGCTTCGGAAATTTCGGTGTTGATGTTCTCGCAGGCTTTCAGCACGCCTTTGCCGAGATAGCGCTTGGCGTCGCCATCGCGCAGCTCGATCGCTTCGCGGGAACCAGTCGACGCGCCCGACGGCACGGCAGCGCGGCCCATCACGCCGGATTCCAGCAGCACGTCGCATTCGACGGTGGGGTTGCCGCGCGAGTCCAGAATCTCGCGGCCTACGATGTCAACGATTGCACTCATTCAAAAATCTCCGAGGATAGTGTTGGTATTCTTTTGCGGCTCAGCGGCGTGCGCCGCCGGATCACTGAAAATCGTCTTCGAGGAAAGGCTGGCCCTTGACCACACGGTCAATCGCCACCAGGCTCTGCAACAGCTCGCGCATGCGCGACAGCGGCACCGCGTTGGGGCCGTCCGACTTGGCCTGCGTCGGGTCCGGATGCGTTTCCATGAACAGGCCAGCCACGCCAACGGCCACTGCCGCGCGCGCCAGCACCGGCACGAATTCGCGCTGGCCGCCCGATGACGTGCCCTGCCCGCCCGGCAGCTGCACCGAATGCGTGGCATCGAACACGACCGGGCACAGCGACTCGCGCATAATCGCCAGCGAGCGCATGTCGGACACCAGGTTGTTATAGCCAAACGACGCACCGCGCTCGCAGGCCATGAAGCGGTCGGTCGACAGGCCAGCATCGCGCGCGGCGTCGCGCGCCTTCGCGATCACATGCTTCATGTCGTGCGGCGCCAGGAACTGGCCCTTCTTGATGTTCACCGGCTTGCCGGACTGCGCGCAGGCGCGGATGAAATCGGTCTGCCGGCACAGAAAGGCCGGTGTCTGCAGCACGTCCACCACGGCGGCCACCGGCGCGATCTCGTCGATTTCATGGATGTCGGTCAACACCGGCACGCCGATCTCGCGCTTCACCTTCGCGAGGATCTCGAGGCCCTTTTCCATGCCCAGCCCCCGAAACGACGAGCCCGAAGAACGGTTGGCTTTGTCGAACGACGACTTGTAGATGAACGGGATGCCGAGCCCGGCGGTGATCTCCTTCAGCTGGCCGGCGGTATCGAGCGCCATTTGCTCGGACTCGATCACGCAGGGGCCGGAGATCAGGAAGAACGGGCGGTCGAGCCCGACGTCGAAGCCGCAGAGATTCATGCCGCCTTCCTTTGCGCGGCGCCGTCTTTGTGCGCCAGCGCGGCCTTGATGAACGAAATGAACAGCGGGTGGCCGTCGCGCGGCGTGGACTTGAATTCCGGGTGGAACTGCACGCCCATGAACCACGGGTGCGCCTGTTCGCCGTTGCGCGGCAATTCCATGATCTCGCACAGCGACTCGGTCGGCGTGCGCGCCGACACCACCAGACCGGTCTGTTCGATACGGTCCAGATAATGGTTGTTCGCTTCATAGCGATGACGGTGGCGCTCGGTGACGTTAGCACCATAGATCTCGGCCGCCAGCGTGCCCGGCTGCACCGCACAGGTCTGCGCTCCCAGGCGCATCGTGCCGCCGAGGTCGGAATTCTCGTCACGACGCTCGACATGGCCGTCATGGTTTTGCCACTCGGTGATCAGCGCCACCACCGGATGCTCGGTCGCCGGCTCGAACTCGGTCGAGTTGGCGTCCTTCAGGCCGGCGACATTGCGCGCGTATTCAATCAGCGCGACCTGCATGCCGAGGCAGATGCCGAGGTAGGGCACCTTGTGCTCACGTGCGTAGCGCACGGCGGCAATCTTGCCCTCAACGCCGCGTTTGCCGAAGCCGCCCGGCACCAGGATTGCGTCATATTTGGTCAGGCTGGCCGGGCCGTTGGCCTCGATGTCTTCGGAGTCGACATACTCGATATTGACCCGCGATTCGGTATGGATGCCAGCATGGCGCAGCGCCTCGGTCAGCGACTTGTACGACTCGGTCAGGTCGACGTACTTGCCGACCATCGCGATATTGACTTCGCGCTTGGGATTCTCGAGCACCGAGACCAGGTGATTCCACATCGACAGGTCAGCATCTTTCGGATGCAGGTCGAGCCGGTCGCAAATGATGCGGTCCAAACCCTGATCGTGCAGCATCTGCGGGATCTTGTAGATGGTGTCGGCGTCCCACACCGAGATCACCGCGTCTTCCTGCACGTTCGAGAACAGCGAGATCTTGGCGCGCTCGTCATCCGGGATGCGGCGATCGGCACGGCACAGCAGCGCGTCCGGCGAAATACCGATCTCGCGCAGCTTTTGCACGCTGTGCTGGGTAGGCTTGGTCTTGAGCTCGCCAGCCGACTGCAGGTAAGGCACCAGCGTCAGGTGCACGAAGGCTGCACTGTTACGGCCGCTGCGCAGCGACAGCTGGCGCGCCGCTTCCAGGAAGGGCAGCGATTCGATATCACCGACGGTACCGCCGATCTCGACAATGGCCACTTCATAGCCTTCGGCACCGCGATGGATGAAATCCTGGATCTCGTTGGTAATGTGCGGAATCACCTGCACGGTCTTGCCGAGGTACTCGCCGCGACGTTCCTTACGGATCACGGATTCATAAATCTGGCCGGTGGTGAAGTTGTTCACCTTCTTCATCTTCGCAGTGATGAAGCGCTCATAATGGCCAAGGTCAAGGTCGGTCTCGGCACCGTCATCGGTGACGAACACTTCGCCGTGCTGGAACGGGCTCATCGTTCCGGGATCGACGTTGATGTAGGGATCGAGCTTGAGGAGAGTGACTTTCAGGCCGCGCGATTCGAGGATCGCTGCGAGGGACGCTGCCGCGATACCCTTGCCAAGGGACGACACGACGCCGCCAGTGACGAAAACAAACTTGGTCATTGCAGGATGTGCCGGAGGGCACTAGCGTGAAATTCGAATTATACCGCAAAGAACCTGCCCTTCCCGATCCATCTGCTCAAGGCGAGTAGCTGATTGACAGTCTTGCAAAATCCTGGCCGCCCTGGCTGTGCGGCACGCCCCGGATCTCGCTCCCACGCGCCACCACCGACGCCCGCACCGCCCACGCTCCGCGCTGCCACTGCATGCCGGCCTCGAGCTCGCGGGTAAGACGCCTCGGTTCGACCGCTCGCGGCTCGTCGCCGGCAAACATCCCGCCTTGCAGCGTCGCATCGTAGCCGACTGCGCGCAGGCTGCCGCGCAAAAAGCCATACAGCCGGCCACCGCCATGGACCTGCAGTGCGCCGGCGCGCAGCGTCAGGTCGCCGGCGACATCGGTAAAGATATTGCCCGCCCGTGCGGCAATGCCGGCGCGAAGATCGGCATGCCCGCCCAGCCGCCAGTACGGACTGCGCCCGCCGAACTGCGCCACGATGCCCCATTCATTCGATAGCTGCGTGTCCCAGCCCTGCGGTTGCGGCTGATCGAGCAGACGGTGGAAAAATTTCTGCACCGGCCGGCCACCGGCGCAGGGGCCCAGGCATCCGAGGTCAAGCCCGAATGCGAGCTCGCTGCCATCGCTGCGCTCGATCCGATAAAAGAGGCCGCCGTATAGCCAGCCCGCATAGGGGCGGTCGCGCGGGCTCAGTTGCTCGGGATAGAGCTGTGCATTTTTCGCGGTGTACAGCTGTTGCCCGATACGCCAGCCGGCCGAGCGCCAGCCATCGGCATCGCGCACACGGTAGTTGCCGGACACGCGCAGGCCGCTGGTATAGAGCCCGTCGGCACGGTTGAGCAGCAACGAATCATTGTCGATATCGAGCGTCCAGGTCGGACGGCCACGGGCAAACAGCTCGCTCAGGCCGTCTGCGGTGGTTGCCGCGTCTGCCTGCGCTGCCGTGGCCGCGAGCGTCAGCAGTATGCCGATCGAAAAAGCGCGCATCGTCGGTATCCGGAAATGGAAACCGCCGGATGCTGACATGGGCGGCCGCTAGTCAGGACGATCATGCTCAATCGGCATTCGCGCATCGACACAGCGCCGGCTCGACCAGTAGCGCGGCGCAGCACAGCGAGGCTCGACGGCGATGGCGCGGCCATCCAGCTGCAGCGTCACCGCTCCGGCCCTGTCGCTGCGCAACACGCGGATGCCGCGCTGATGGTAACGCTCGACGATCTCCGGTTTCGGATGCCGGTAACGATTGCGATAGCCCACCTGAAACAGCGCAATCTGCGGCGCTACCGCATCCAGAAACGCCGGCGTCGACGAGGTGCCGCTACCGTGATGCGGCGCCAGCAGCACATCGGCGCGCAGGCGGTCACTGGCTCTGGCTACCAGCGCGCGCTCCTGCGCCGCTTCGATATCGCCGGCCAGCAGCACCGCCTGCTGGCCGACGCTGATTATCAGGGTGCAGCTGCGTGCGTTGGGGCGCGCATTGACGCTGCCTTCGGATAGATCGCTGACCGTCGGATGCAGGAACTCGAAACCGACGCCATCGATCTGCCAGCGCTGCCCGGCGATGCAGCTGACATGGCGCGCATCGATCAGCGGATGCGATACCGGCAACGACGATGCGACCCAGCCGACCGGAAGCGCCTGCAGCAGCGAGCGCGCGCCGCCCGCATGGTCGGCATCGCTGTGCGAGATCACGAGGCCGTCAAGCCTGTCGATGCCACGCGCCCGCAAATAAGGCAGGATCACGCGACTGCCGCCATCCGACTCGGCCGAGTAGGCCGGCCCGGTGTCATACAGCAGCCGGAAATTTGGCGTCTCGACCAGTACCGCATTGCCCTGCCCGATATCGAAGGCAGTCAGCCACAGGCCGGAACCCGGCGCGGCCGGCTGCGCGGTCAGCAAGGGCAGCCACGCCAGCGCGCCGGCCCAACGCATCGGCCAGCCGCGCGGCAACAGCATCCACGCGGTGCCGGCCAGTGCGATCAGCGTCGCCCAGACGCCCGGCTGCGGCGCTTGCCACACCGCCAGAGGCCATGCCGCCAGCCAGCCCAGGACTGTCGCCAGCAACTCAAGCGCCGCATGCGCGGCCAGCAGCAGCCAGCCGCACAGCGGTGCAGGCAGCACGCTCCCGAGCAAGGCCAGCGGCGTCACCACGAAACTCACCAGCGGAATCGCCATCGCATTGGCGAGCGGACTGACCAGCGATACCTGACCGAACATCAGCATCGTCAGCGGCAACAGCCCCAGCGTCACAGCGGACTGCGTCTGCATGGCCGAGCGCAGCTTGGCTCGCCAGCCGGCATCGACACCCTCGCCGCTGCGGCCGGTGGTAGCAAACAAGATGCAGCCGATCGCGCAAAACGACAGCCAGAATCCCGGCCACAGTACTGCCCACGGGTCCAGCAACAGCACTGCGAGCAGCGCGCAGGCCAGCACTTGCGAGGCCGGCACGATGCGTGAACTCCATAGCGCAGCCGCCGCGACGGCCAGCATCCACAAGGTGCGCTGCGCCGGAATGCCAAAGCCGGCCAATGCCACATAGCCGGCAGCGGCCAGCAGCCCGGCACCGGCGGCGACCTTCTGAGCAGGCAAGCGCAGCGGCCAGTCGCGTCCGACGAAGCAGGAGTGCCGCCACAGAAAATGCGCGAGTCCGGCCGCCAGCGCCGCAATCATCGTGATGTGCAGCCCGGAGATCGACACCAGGTGTCCGATACCAGTGAGGTTGAACAGGTCCCAGTCCGATGACGTAATGCCGCGCTGATCGCCAATGACCAGCGCGACGATGACGCTCGCATAGCGCTGCTCCGGCAGCGCGGTCGCGATGCGCTCGCGCAGCCACGCACGGACGCGGCCGACCACGTCGCGCAGGCTAAAGGCAAAGTCGTCCAGTAGCTGCGCCTTGCCGGGCCGGACATGGCCAATCGCACGCAGCCCTTCGGTCAGCCACCATGCCTCGACATCGAATCCCTGCGGATTGGCCAGCCCATGCGGCCGCTTCAGCCGCACGCCGAATCGCCAGCGCTGGCCGGGCAGCAGCAGCGGCACTGCGCCGTCCTGCGCATACCAGCCGAGCGACAGACGACGGGGCACGTATACCGGCGCGCCGTCAAGCTGCGCGCTGTCGACGTCGAAGTAGAACCGCACGCCGCCCGGTGTCGCATCCGGCAGGTTCGACACGATGCCGGTCACCTGCAAGTCGCGACCCTCAAGTGCGGGCGGCAACGCATCGGACAGGCGCTGTTGTGCGTGCCACAGGGACCAAGCACCCGCCAGTGCGGCAGCACCGAAGAAAATGGCGGCAAGCCTCGCTGCGCATTTCCAGGAGCAGCTTGCAGGCGATGTCGTGCGCCTCTGGCCCAACCCGTACGAGCACAACAGCAGTAACGCCCCGCCCGCCAGTAGCGACCAGACAGCGCTCTCCGCAGGCAGTGCGGCGCGCGTCTGCAGCCACAGCGTGCCGGCCAGCGCGCCGAGCGCAAGTGCGCGCACTCAGGCCATCATCAGGCTGCCAAGGCGGGGCAGCACGCGGGCGACGTTCTCAGTCGTCTGCCGGGCGATGTCTGCCAGCGGCTGGCCGCGCAACTCGGCCAGCACCGCAGCGATGCGGGGGAGCTGCGCCGGGGCGTTCACGCCCGGGTGCAGCCATGCAGGTGAAATGTCGGGTGCGTCGGTCTCGAGCGCGATCGCATCGGCAGGCAGGCCGGCCGCGAGCCGGCGGATCTGCAACGAACGCGGAAAGGTCATCGCGCCGCCGAATCCGAGCACAAAGCCGCGCTCAATAAACGCTTGCGCCTGCTGCTCACTGCCATTAAACGCATGCGCAATGCCGCCGCAGACACGGATACGGCGCAGATGCTTCAGTAGCACATCTTGCGAGCGGCGCACATGCAGGATTGTCGGCAGATCAAAGTCGCGCGCGATCTTCAACTGCTCGACGTAGAAATGCTCCTGCCGTTCGCGCAGCGGCCCTTCCTTGAGTTCAGGAATGAAAAAATCAAGGCCGATCTCGCCGATGCCGACAAAACGTGGATCGGCGATTGCCATCGCAACACGCTCGCGCAGCACGCGCAAGTCGTCGTCGGCTGCTGCGGCGACATACATCGGATGAATACCGAGCGCATAGACGCAGGAAGGTAAGGTGGACGCCAGCGTCGCGACGCGGTCAAAGCTGGCCATGTCAACCGCCGGCAGCACGATCCAGCGCACGCCGGCGTCCAGCGCCTGCTGCGCCAGCGCCGCCTGCGCGCCGCCAAATTCGGCGGCGTCGAGATGGCAGTGGCTGTCGATCAGCATCGCGCCGCCGCCGATGGCGTCAGACCAGGCCTTGCGCCGACAGGTGCAACACCCGGTCGCAACGGCCGGCCAGCTCCGTATCGTGCGTGACGATCACGAAGGCGGTGCCGAGGGTCTGCGACAGTTCGAGCATCAGGTCGAACACTTGTTGCGCGGTCTGGCGGTCGAGGTTGCCCGTGGGCTCGTCGGCCAGCACACAGGCCGGCTCGGTGACCAGCGCGCGCGCCAGCGCCACGCGCTGCCGTTCGCCACCCGAGAGTTCACCCGGCAGGTGGTTGATCCGCGCGGCGAGGCCGACGCGCTCAAGCAGCTTCGCGGCGGCGGCCTGCGCGTCGCGCCGGGGCACACGGCGAATCAGCAAGGGCATCGCGACATTATCCAGTGCAGAGAATTCCGGCAGCAGATGATGAAACTGGTAGACAAAGCCGAGCGAGCGGTTGCGCAACTCGCCGCGCGCGGTCTCGGACAACTTGCCGAAATCCTCACCCATCAGCGTCACGTCACCGCGCGACGGCACATCGAGTCCGCCGAGCAGGTGCAGCAGCGTCGATTTGCCCGAGCCGGACACGCCAACGATGGCGACGCGCTCGCCGCGCTGTACCGACAGGCTCACGTTGTCGAGCACGGTCAGCGCGTTGTCGCGCCCCTCGGAGAAGGTTTTGCCGAGCTGGCGGCAGGCCAGCACCTCGGTGATGGTGTCTTTCAGGTGGTCATTCATAGCGCAGCGCCTCGGCAGGACGGACGCGCGCAGCACGCCAGCTGGGATACAAGGTGGCCAGGAAGGCCAGAACGACGGCAATGCCGCCGATGCGGAAGACGTCCGGCCAACGCAGGTCGGAAGGCAGCGACGAGATCAAGTAGACGTCGCGCGGTAGGAACTGCACGCCCATCAGCCGCTCGATAAAGGGCACGATCACGTCGATGTTCAGCGCCACCGCCACGCCGAGCGTGACGCCGATCGCGGTGCCGAGCAGTCCGACCAGCCCGCCCTGGATAATAAATATCTTCATGATCGAGCGCGGCGACGCACCCAGCGTGCGCAGGATGGCGATGTCGGCCTGCTTGTCCGTCACCGTCATCACCAACGTGGAGACGAGATTAAAGGCGGCCACTGCGATGATCAGCGTCAGGATGATGAACATCATCCGCTTCTCGGTCTGTACGGCGGCGAACCAGTTACGGTTCTGCTGCGACCAGTCGCGCAGGTAGAGATCGCCCTTCAGCGTGGTGCTGAGCTCGGAAGCAACTTCCGGGGCGCGCTGCATATCCGCCACTTTCAGTCGCAAGCCGCTCGGGCCGGCCAGCCGGAAGAGGCGTTCGCCGTCTTCAATGTGAATAAAGGCCAGCGACGAATCGAATTCATAATGGCCGGCCTCGAAGATGCCGACCACCGTGAACTGCTTCAGCCTCGGTAGCACGCCGGCCGGCGTGACCTGCCCTTGGGGCGCGATCAGCGTCAGCTTGTCGCCGACTTTCAGCCGGAAACCGCGCGCCAGCTCCTTGCCGATCACGATATTGAATTCGCCGGGACGCAGCGCATTCAGGCTGCCGCTGATCAGCTGCGACGCTACCGTCGAGACTTTCGGCTCCTCCGCTGGCAGGATGCCGCGCACCATGATGCCGCGCACCACATCGTTACGCGTGATCATCGCTTGCCCGTCAACAAAGGGCGCTGCACCGCGCACTTCCGGGTGCTTGGCCACCTGCGCGGCCAGCGTGCCCCAATCGGACAGGCTGCCCGAGCCGTCGTAGAGCTCGATATGCGACAACACGGAAAGCATGCGGTCGCGCACGTCTTTCTGGAAGCCGTTCATCACTGAGAGCACGACAATCAGCGCCGCCACGCCGAGCGCGATGCCGGCCATCGAGATCAGCGAAATAAAGGAAATGAAGCTGTTGCGCCCGCTGCGCCGGCCGGCGCGCGTATAGCGCAGGCCTATCGTCCATTCGAAAGGCAAGTTAGTGAACAAGGCCAAACGGAGCTCCACTTGATTTGACAAGGCGGCAGTTTGCCATAGTCAAAGCGGCAGAACAAAAGCGCTGGCGCCACACCACAGTGCGGCCCGCGCCCGATCCCGTCGGTGCAGCGGACGGCGCCGACAGGCTCTACAATGCCGCCCCATGCGTGATGCCACCCTGCTCCTGCCCTTCGCCCTGCCGCCTGCCGAACACGCGCGCGACTTGCTCGCCGCGCTGAAAGCGCCGGCGCTGGCCATGATCCTGGCACGCGCGCAGCCCGGCCGCCGGATCGACTTCGAGCCTTTCGCCGCAGCGCTGCCGCACGAGGCGCTGCTGGCCGGCGGAACTGCCGACAACAGCCCACCGGTCGCCCACGCGCTGATGCGGCAACTTGGCCTGCCGGCGGAAAGCGGACACTGGTTCGTGCTGCAGCCGGTGCATTTTCATGTGGCGCGCGACCATCTGGTGCTGACCGATCCGGCACAACTGACGCTGGATGACGCCGACGCCCGTACCTTGTTCGACGCAGCGCAGCCACTGTTCGCCGAACTGGGCCACGCGCTGCGCTACGGCTCGCCCGCCTGCTGGTTCCTGCAGGCCAACACGTGGAATGGCTTGCGCACCTGCACGCCGGCCGCGGCCACCGGCCACAATGTGGATGTCTGGCTACCACGCGGTGCCGGCGAACGCGACTGGCGGCGGCTGCACAATGAAGTCCAGATGCTGTGGCATATCCATCCGCTCAACGAGCAGCGCGAAGCGCGCGGCCTGCTCCGCGTGAATGCGCTGTGGCTGTGGGGGGGCGCTGCCCACGGTGAGCCGCCGCCTGGGAATTTCGCGCAGCTGCTGGCCGGATCGCCGGCCAACGACAGGGCCGGGATGCCTGACACTTCCGATTCACCGCTGCACATCGACGCGTCGCTGGCCTCCAGCGCAATGGCAGGCGACTGGGGAAGTTGGCTGGCCGCACTGCAGGATATCGACCGCCGTCAGGCTGCTCCCTTGCTGGCAGCGCTGCGCTCAGGGGAGATCGCGCGCTTGACCCTGCAGCTGACCGACGCGCAACGTCTGCGCGAATGGCACCTTGGCCGAGGCGGCATGAGAAAATTCTGGCGCACGCCGTCGCTCGCCCGCCTCGCGGATTAGCACTGGCCCATGCTGGCCTCGGCCAGCCACCGAATTCTGCCCCTGACATCCGATGACTCGTCTCGCCACCCGCCCGTACTCGATCCGCCAAGCCGAACTGCTAGCGCAGAAAGGCCTGCATCCGGTGATGGCGCGGCTGATGGCGGCGCGCGGCCTGCTCGAACCCGGCGAACTGGCGACCGGGCTGGATGCGCTGATCCGGCCGGAAGCGCTGACGCATGTCGACCGCGCGGCCGGAATATTGGCGGACGCCATCGACGCCGGCAAGCGGCTGGTGATCGTAGCCGACTATGACTGCGACGGCGCGACCGCCTGCGCGGTCGGCGTTCGCGGACTGCGCGCGCTGGGAGCGACGGTCGATTACATCGTGCCGAACCGCTTCGAGTACGGCTATGGCCTGACGCCGGAAATCGTCGACCTGACCGTGCGCGAAAAATCGCCAGACATCATCCTGACCGTCGACAACGGCATTGCCAGCATCGCCGGCGTGACCGAGGCAAACCGGCGCGGTATTCCAGTGGTGGTCACCGACCATCATTTACCGGGAGCGGAGTTGCCGGACGCTGCCGTGATCGTCAACCCCAACCAGCCCGGCTGCGGCTTCCCGAGCAAGAACCTGGCCGGTGTCGGCGTGATGTTCTACACCCTGCTGGCACTGCGCGCCGAGCTGCGCCGCCGTGGCCGTTTCGATGCGGCCACGCAGCCACGGCTGGACGCCCTGCTCGACCTGGTGGCGCTGGGCACCGTGGCCGACGTCGTGAAGCTGGATGCCAACAACCGTGTGCTGGTCGCGCAGGGCTTGAAGCGCATCCGTGCCGGCCGCGCGCACGCGGGCGTGGCCGCGCTGTTCTCGGTGGCCGCACGTGACGCGCGGCGTGCAACGCCGTTCGACCTGGGCTTCGCCGCCGGCCCGCGGCTGAACGCGGCCGGGCGGCTGGCCGACATGTCGCTCGGTATCGAATGTCTGCTGACCGACGACACCGCGCGCGCGTGGAGCATCGCGCAGCAACTGGAGACCATCAACCGCGAACGACGTGAGATCGAGGCCGGCATGCAGGAAACGGCGCTGGCGTCACTGGAAGAGTTCGATCCGCGCGACAACGCCACGCTGACCCTGTTCGATCCCGACTGGCACCAGGGCGTAATCGGCATCGTCGCCTCGCGCCTGAAGGAAAAATTCTATCGGCCGACGATCACGTTCGCGCCGGCCGGCGACGGCACGATCAAGGGATCCGGCCGCTCGATACCGGGCTTTCACCTGCGCGATGCGCTGGATCTGGTCTACAAGCGGCATCCGCAACTGATCGAGAAATTCGGCGGCCACGCGATGGCTGCCGGTCTATCGCTGAATGAAGATGACTTCGACGCCTTTGCAGAGGCGTTCGAGCAAGTCGGCCGCGAATGGCTGACGCCGGCGGCGCTCGAGCATGTGCTGGAGACCGACGGCCCGCTCGAGCCGGAATATGTGAGCCTCGACTTTATCGCTCTGCTGGATGAGCAGGTCTGGGGACAAGGCTTCGCGCCGCCGCTGTTCTGCGATGAGTTTCGCGTGTTGAACCAGCGGGTGCTGAAAGAACGGCACCTGAAGCTGCAGCTCGACAAAGATGGCCGGCGCTTCGACGCGATCTGGTTCAATCATGCCGACGGGCTGCCTGCCCGAATCCGCGCCGCATACCGGCTCGACGCTAATGAATTCAACGGACGCACCACCGTCCAGCTGATGATCGAGTTCGCCGAAGCGGCGGACTGAGTCCCTCTCCGCTGTCGCAAAACCACCAGCATTGGTAGCAGTGCCAGTGCATCGCGACCTTTGACCTCGCGCGCCAGGACTGCGACGCTCGTCACCATCACCAGAGAATTGCTCTGGAACCAAGACACAGGTACACGCACCCACTGCGCACGGTCTGCCATGGGCGCTTCGCACGCGTTATCGATAAATCGTGTCCTGTGCGGCACATACATCGGGCCGGCGGTCGAACCTGTGCAATCACGACGGGCCGGATCTCAGAACGAGACAGACGAACTGAAACACGGGCCGCAGGTATCTCTCAGGCGAAGCGACGTGGGATCCCAACCCGGAACAGCAACTCGACCATCTCAATAAATCTTCCAGGAGTTGATATGACAATTCGCACCTCTGGCAATACGCCGAGATCAGAGGCACCGCATTCTTCGGCAAGCGAAGAACTTACCAATGAAGATAGTCGGACCAACGTTCAACACGCCTCCGTTGAAGAATACGAAAGTGTTTCGGATGCCGACGATGACTCGACGACTTACCATTCGGGAGTTGGACTTGACGACAATGAAGAATTCGACGTTGCTTTAGATCGACTTATCGCAGAAATTAATGCACCACCAGCAGTTACAAAGCCACCTTCCTCTAACACACGATCGACAACCATCGACAATATCGGTGGTCAAGCGAACGCCAGCCCGCCGACCCAGAAAAATATCCAGAACCCGGTCATCATTACTGACCTCCCGGGTTCAACCCTGGCAGAATTTAATTCGCCGGGTCCGGGCGCGACTCACAGCACGACAGACTCCGTTAAACAAAATGGCTCCCTTCAGTCGGGGGCCTTATCAGGTCGACCTGATGCGGGAATTAATCGCAATCCAAGCATGTCCAAGGTTCCCGTGGCTCACGCTGCAGCGACTTACGGCCCAGCGAAAGCCCCCGTAACCACACGATACAACGCCCGTGTCGACGGCACAGACACCCCAGATAGCGGCAATTCTGAAATCGACACCGATGAAGACGACGATGACAGCGAGGACTTACCGGTTTTAACAAAGAACGTAGCCGATCAAGTACTGGAATGTTGTTCCGAAGCCAAAAAGCTCGCTAAAAAATTACCGGCCAATGATCCTAACCGAGCGCGGCTAGAAAATATGTTGGCCGAATCGGAGGCGATTACCCGCAAAATCGCGGATAGTAACGCCCATAAGCGGCCGCAACCTCTGCCTCTGGATCATGTAGTCAAACGCCTGGAAAATGCGGCAAAGACCTTCGCCAGCCTGCAACAGGGCCAATACCAGCTCCAGGCGAAGCATGCCACCGGACAGCAACCGGGAAATCCCGATTTACGTTCAATCCTTCCTGACGGATCGCACAACACAGACAGCGATATCGACCCGAGCGATGTTGGCGATGGCGACTCAGCTGCCGAAGATTTGAACAACGATAGCGGTGCAGGCGAAGCGAATGACGCTCATACCGTCGCGGCTGTAGCTAATAGCCAAGCGTTGTCTCGAATCGATTCAGTCATTCACGTCATCAAACAAGGGCAAGACGCGCTGGTGAGGTTTTCTCTGCCAACCGAAGAACACAAGAATGAGTTAGCGGAAATCATTACAAAGACTGAAGCAATGCTGGAAACTCTCAAAGCTGACAAGAACGCTTTTCCAGGGATGAAGGCAGACGAATTGGCCGATGCGCTTGATTCGCAACTGTTATCGCTTCAACAGCTGGACAAGGAATTTCAACAGTACGGCGGTGAAGGTCCGAAAAACAAAATGCTCGATGGACGGGTACTGTATGCCGATGCTGCCATCATGGCATTTGATTCGATGATTGTTGCGGCAAAGACCAAAGGAATGTCAGCGAAAAGACAGACGGAATTCGAGCGCGATGCCCAGGAGCTCAGGCGAATTGTGGTGGAGCACCGCATGAAAATCCAGGCCAAAAAAATCAGCCAACCCGGCTCGATCGCCGCACCAAGCAGGCAAATAACACAGATTCAGCCTTCGGCACGCGTAAGCGGGATTCTCAAGAAACAAGGCGACAACCTGGTTGAAACAAAACCCGGGCCACTGAAAGAAAAGCAATCGTTCGCCAAACTGATCGATGATTTTCTCGAGCTTTATCCTGAAGCCGACAGCCGTAGCGGACGACGCATGCTGGCAGATTATAAAAGCGCGATCCTGAACGAGAAACGCGACTGGCAAATCATTGAAAGTACGGTGCTGGTGCCGCTCAAAAAAAGTGCGTCTTATGACAATCCGTCACGGTCATCACCGGACGGCAGTCGTCAAGAACACCTGCCCGCCACGACATTGGCGGCCATCAAATCCGTCACATCACCGGTCGGACACATATTTAATCATCCGAGCTTGACCGTCGACAGCAATGATTCAGCTATTCAGACAGCGATACTGAGTGAATATCGGATCAAAGATCCGAATGCCCTAAATGATCCCGCCAAAACCATCACGACCGGAAGAAACTCTCATTCGTCGATCGAGCATCTGCATGGCGTGAACGTCGCGCGCACCGAGGCCTCTACCGACGAGAAAAAACTGTTCACCGGAACACGGCACGCCACGCTCTCGCCTTACGATTTATGTCCTGACCGGCTGAAGAAGGCTGATCCCGCAGTCCTTCAGAAAATGGCCGCCGACCTGCTGCAGCAAGGCTCGGGCATTACGCGCATATCGACAGGCTGGCCAGCTTCCGGCACGAGTCAGCGCGCCAGCGGCGCAGCTGGCCCGGCCCCACTAGTAAATACCAATGCCAGCCCGACCGAACTGGAGCAGACCTGGGCGAACGCAGTCGCACCACTGGACGACAATGCATTCATCGCAAAATTGACCAAGGAAGACAAATTCTGCGCACTGGTACGCCGAAAGGCTGCGCTGAACCGGGCACGCGAGGTATTTTTATCGGAGGCCTTGGGCAATGAGGGAATGCTCGCGCAGATCCGTGCCGGCAATCCGATCAGCTTCAATTCCATATCGCTGATCACGCCGGATCTGTTTCGCCACTTTCTGGCCAAACTGATGCCATCGAAACATCGCAGCAGTGACGAATTGAGCATGCGTCGCGAAGAACTTCAGGCCTGGCGCGACCTGGAAGAAGAAATCGCTGCCGGGAAGCTCGTCATCGATGGTCAGGTCGTCAAAGCAAAAATTATCAGTTTCAGCGTGGGCGTCAATGCACTGGCATTAGGCGACGGCACGTCCATCTCCCGCTCTCTGCTCAGCGGCTGGAACCAGGTCACTGAAGACAACCGGAAGGCACTGACCGAGCTGATCGGCGATCCCAAAAAGGTCGCCAAGGCCGATCCTGAATTCAACGGTCAGGTCGCTGAAAAGATCAGGCAGCTGAGAACTGAAATCGATCAAGAAAACAGCACCCTCGGTAATTCGCCGCAAATACCGAAATCCATCGCCGACAAGAAAAGACAGATACTCGTCATAGAACAACTAGCGAAACAGCTGGCCGATATGTGGATCGACGGCAGTTATCGGCGCATTGGCGACCAGCCTTACAAGTTTGCAGCACGGCTCGCATTGCTGTCATCACTGCTCAACGGCGGCACCGCGTTCAATTGCCGCAGCGGCAAAGACCGGACGGCGCAGCTCGATCTGGAGGCCAAGCTGCTGGCGATCCAGATCGAAAGTCGGCATCTCGGTGCATTCGAGGCCGCGACAGCGGATGGCTCAGTCCGGTCGACCAACGTGCCGCCGCCGTATGCGGGCCGTACCGATTTCGAGCGATATCAGCTGCAGCACCTGGTGTTCGGCGACAAAAGTCGTACTGAAATGCAGCGCTATAACACCGGCGTCGAAGGCTCGAAACTCAAGGCCATGGCCGTGATCGACACCTTCGCACCCGCCGATGCGGATAACCGGGACACGGTTCGGGCCGAATTCATCGGTCGCGCTTACCTGGCCTGATTCTCACAGACGGCGACCGGGCTGCTTAGGCCCGGCCGCCGTCCGGTATAATCTCGGGTTTTTGCAGGAAGCCCGAGATCCATGGAAGCCGAACGCCTCAACGCCCTCACCGCCCTGCTCGCCGACCTGACCGCGCGCGAGCAAGATCTACGGAGGTATCTTTGACTTCGATCTGAAGTCAGAGAAACTCGAACAAGTCAATGGCGAGCTCGAAGACCCGGCCGTATGGGAAGACCCCAAACGCGCGCAGGATCTCGGCCGCGAAAAGAAATCCCTGGAAGCCGTCGTCGACGCGCTGACCTCGATCCATAGCGGACTGCAGGATGCGTCCGACCTGATGGCGATGGCGCGCGAAGAGAACGACGAAGACACGCTGGTCGCCGTCGAAGCCGACGCGCACGCGCTGCAGCAGCAGGTGGAAGGCCTGGAATTCCGGCGGATGTTCTCGAACCCGCTCGACAAAAATAATTGCTTTATCGATATCCAGGCCGGCGCCGGCGGCACCGAGGCGCAGGACTGGGCGTCGATGCTATTGCGCCAGTACCTGCGCTATTGCGAACGCAAGGGCTTCAAGACCGAGATCCTCGAACAGTCTGACGGTGAAGTCGCCGGCATCAAGACGGCGACCATCAAGGTCGAGGGCGATTACGCGTACGGCTTCCTGCGCACCGAGACCGGCGTGCACCGTCTGGTGCGCAAATCGCCGTTTGACTCGGCCGGCGGCCGCCATACGTCGTTTTCCAGCCTGTTCGTTTACCCGGAAGTCGACGACTCGATCGAGATCGACGTCAATCCGGCCGATGTGCGCGTCGATACTTACCGGGCATCCGGCGCCGGCGGCCAGCACATCAACAAGACCGACTCCGCAGTGCGCCTGACCCACACGCCGTCCGGCATCGTCGTGCAGTGCCAGAATGACCGCAGCCAGCACCGCAACCGTGCCGAGGCCTGGGCAATGCTGAAGTCGCGCCTCTATGAACTGGAACTGCGCAAGCGCATGAGCGAGCAGCAGAAGCTCGAAGACGCGAAGACCGATATCGGCTGGGGCCACCAGATCCGCTCGTATGTGCTGGACCAGTCGCGCATCAAAGACCTGCGCACCAACTTCGAGACCGGCAACACCAAGGCCGTGCTGGACGGCGATATTGACGACTTCATTGCCGCTTCGCTGAAACAGGGCGTGTAAGCGCCCCGGAACGGACTGGACCAACGAGAACAACATGATGACTGACAAATACGACGGCGTGCAGCACGAAGCCCAGGACGAAAACTCGATCATTGCAGAGCGCCGCGCCAAGCTGGCAGCGATCCGCGCGCAGGGCGTCGCCTTCCCGAACGATTTCCGTCCTCAGCACAAGGCCGCCGACCTGCATGTGCAGTACAACGACAGCGAGCGCGAAGCCCTCGAAGCCGAGGGCGTGGCAGTGGTGGTGGCCGGCCGCATGATGCTCAAACGAGTGATGGGCAAGGCGTCGTTCGCCACCGTGCAGGACGCCTCCGGCGCGCGCGCCGATGGCCGTATCCAGCTTTACATTTCGAATGACGGCGTCGGCGAAGACGTGCACGGCGCGTTCAAGCACTGGGACATCGGCGATATCGTCGGCGCCGAGGGCACGCTGTTCAAGACCAAGACCGGCGAGCTGACCGTAAAGGTCACCAAACTGCGCCTGCTGACGAAGTCGCTGCGCCCGTTGCCGGACAAATTCCACGGCCTCGCCGATCAGGAAACCAAGTACCGGCAGCGATACGTCGACCTGATCATGAGCGAAGACACGCGCCGCACGTTCAAGGCGCGCACCGCCGCGATCTCGTCGATCCGCCGCTTCATGGACAAAGAAGGCTTCATGGAAGTCGAGACGCCGATGTTGCACGTGATCCCCGGCGGCGCGGCAGCAAAGCCCTTCATCACCCATCACAATGCGCTGGACATGGAAATGTTCCTGCGCATCGCACCGGAGCTGTACCTGAAGCGACTGGTGGTCGGCGGTTTCGATCGCGTGTTTGAAGTGAACCGCAATTTCCGTAACGAGGGCGTGTCGCCGCGGCACAACCCCGAGTTCACGATGATGGAGTTCTACGCCGCCTACGTCGATTACAAGTGGCTGATGGACTTCACCGAGGCGCTGATCCGTCAGGCCGCGATCGATGCGCACGGCACGGCGCAACTGACCTATCAGGGACGTGAGCTCGATCTGTCGAAGCCTTTCCATCGAATGACAATCGTGCAGGCGATCAACAAGTTTGCGCCCCACTACACTAACGAGCAGCTGCACGACGAGGCCTTCCTGAAGGCCGAACTGAAGAAATTCGGCGTCGAGCCGCATGCGATCTCCGGCCTTGGCGCGATGCAGCTGTCGCTGTTTGAAGAGACCGCCGAGGCGCAGCTGTGGGAGCCGACTTACATCATCGACTACCCGGTCGAAGTGTCGCCACTGGCGCGCGCGTCCGACAGCGTGCCAGGCATCACCGAGCGCTTTGAGCTGTTCATTACCGGCCGCGAAATCGCTAACGGCTTCTCCGAGCTGAATGACGCCGAAGACCAGGCCGCACGCTTCCACGCGCAGGTGGCCGCGAAACAGGCCGGCGACGACGAGGCGATGTATTACGACGCCGACTACATCCGCGCGCTCGAATATGGCCTGCCGCCAACCGGTGGCTGCGGCATCGGCATCGATCGCCTGATGATGCTGATCACCGATTCGCCGAACATCCGCGACGTGATCCTGTTCCCGCACCTGCGGCGCGAGGAATAAGTCCGCACGACAGACCGGCAATTCACCAGGCATTGCCATCAAAGCTCCCTCCTCCGCGAGGGAGCTTTTTTTTGCGCGCCGTTTTCAGCAAACGGCCGTAAGCGTTGAAGCCGGCGATGACGCGGCAGTCGTCATCAGATTGACATCGTTATGTCATAAATAATAATGAGTGCATGCCGGAATTTTGTAGGGCAGAGGGACACCCACGGCGTCACGTTCCTCTGTCAGGTGCCTCATGATTTCCTTCCCTGCCCGCCTTCCACGTCCCGATATGTCCGAGTCATCGATCGTCACGGTGGCTGACAGCAGTGAAAGCGATTCTGTATCAACAGCCGCCAGTGGCTCCGTCGATGACAGCATGGATTCAGTCATTGACTCGATGGACTCCAGCAGTTCAGCTGAGCTTGGCGTCCCATCAATGCACACCCGACCACGACCAGTCGCTCCGATCAACCGTTGGTATGCGTTAAGCGGAATGCGCGGCGTGGCCGAATATGCATGGCAGACGGCCGGGCGTTCTGCCAACGCGGCAACATTCGTACTACTGGCGGCTGCAGATCCCGGTGCACTGCGCCCGATCGCGGCAATGCTGTCGACATTGACGGCCGGCTACTGCGGATACCGGCTGATCCGCGCGAAAACAGGCGATGAGACTTGCGCACAAAAGCTCATCGTCGCGCTGGGTACAGCGGCAAGCGCCGCAGCCGGCGGCGTGGCCACGGCCTACGGCTGGGCAGCGCCTGGCCTTGCTATCGGCACGGCCGGCATCATCAGCGCCGCCATGGCGTGCGGCGCCAGTGCCGCAGCAGCACGCACTACCTGCGCTTCGGACAAGGTGATACCGGCCATGTTCGTTGCAAGCAGCGGTACAAGCCTGACCCTGATGGCCTTTGTACCGTCGCTGCGCATGATCGGCATCGACAAACTGCCGAGGCGCAGCCTCGCGCTACTGGCGGAAGCGATGACGACAGAATTCTTCAAAGGCAGCACTGAGCGCGCATTGCCGCGCCTTGATCGCGAGGGCCACGCATTCGAGCGCAAACTTGCTGTGGCACTGCTGGGACTGCTGCCTTATGCGCTGGCCAGCGTCTGCCTGAACGGCGCACTCGGCAATCTCCTGCGCGCGCAGATGCACAGCGACCGCTACGAGGACTTGCTCATACCCATGTTGGTCGGCGCACTTGCCAATGTGGTCAAGGGGGCGGTCAACACGGCCTTGCTGTGCCGGAGCGTCGGCGCTACGGCGACTGTGCAGGCGCCTGAGTGCCCATCACTGCCCGACCGTTCGGCGCTGCTGGCCAGGACGGCGCTGCGCTATGTGATCGCGCATGCGCGCGATGTGCTCTATTTGTCGCTGGTCGATCATGGAATGAACGACATGGCGGCCGCCTGCACCGCTTATGCGCTGTACGCGCTCTTTGCGCAGCATCGCGATCTGCTGTTTGATCTGATGAAGGGCGAAGGCTGGAACGAGCCTCAGCTCACCGCGCGCGAGGCCGTTTCTCCGAGCTCACATGTCGGGTGATTTTGTAAAGATTTGCATTCCGCCCCGACGACTGCGCCGAACCGGTTCATCATCGCATCCTGAAACATGGCGACACGAGGGCAATGATGAACACGCATTCAATGAAGATCCATCCGCTGGTGGCCGCAGCGAGCGCGGCCGTGATTGTGGTCAGCCTGGTAGGTACGGCCGCGCTGCTCGACTGGTTGCCGGGATCGCGCGGTGACAGCGATACTCCGCCCGTAGCCGCATCCACGCAAACTGACAAAGCCCCCGAGCCGGCCACCGCAAAAACCGCAGCACCAGAGCCCGCCCATTCGACGCGCAGCGCCCCTCAGCCACGGCACGCCGCACCGCCGGCCCATGCCCCCGCGCAGCCGCCAATGACGGCCGGCGCGCCGCACACAGCACCGATGCCGCCGCTGGCGCAAGCAGCACCGGTCTGCGCGAGCTGCGGCAAAGTGCTGGGCGTGCGTACGATCGAGAGTGAAGCCAAGCCCAGCGGTGTCGGTGTCGTCGCCGGTGCCGTGGTCGGCGGCTTGCTGGGCAATCAGGTCGGTGGCGGCACGGGACGGACGCTGGCCACGGTGGCCGGCGCCGTCGGCGGCGGCTATGCCGGCAATGAAATCGAGAAGCGAACGCGCAAGGGCGTCGCGTATGAGGTCGATGTGCAGCTCGAGACACGCGAGCGCCAGACCTTCCGGTTCGATACCGAGCCGCCGTGGCATGCCGGCGATCGCGTGAAGGTCGTCAATGGCACGCTGGCCGCGCGCTGACGGATGATCCAATGAAGCCGAGCGTTGACATCGTACGAAGATGCAGAACGCTCGGTTCGAAAGATTTACTTCGCTTCGTCGATCCAGGCCATCTGTATCGCCTCAAGGATTTTTTCGCCCGAATGATTCGGGTCATCGGCGAAACCCTCGAGCTCCATCACCCAACGATGCAGATCGGTGAATCTCACCGTCAGCGGATCGATGTCAGGGTGCTTGTCATACAGCGCTTCGGCGATCCGTATTGTGTCTGTCCACTTCATGGCGCCTCCCCTGCTCAGTGATTTTCGCGTGCGTGATTGATCGTGTATTTCGGGATCTCGATGACCAGATCTTCATCGCCGACGATGGCCTGGCACGACAGCCGCGACGTCGCTTCCAGTCCCCAGGCCATGTCGAGCAGATCTTCTTCGCGCTCTTCCGGGTCCTGCATCGAGCCATAGCCCTCGCGTACCACCACATGGCACGTCGTGCAGGCGCACGACATCTCGCACGCATGTTCGATCTCGATATCGTGGTCTAGCAGGGCCTCGCAGACCGACGTGCCTTTCGGCACCTCGAGGACGGCGCCTTCCGGGCACAGGGATTCATGAGGGAGTACGACGATCTGAGGCACGGGTCTGTCCTTGGTTCTGATAAATGACGGGCACAACGAGGCGCGGCGATGAGGGCGACAAGCTCGTCCGCTCAGGCCACCTCGTCGAGCTTCTTGCCGGTGAGTGCAGAACGCACGCTGCGGTCCATGCGGCGCGCGGCGAATTCACCGGTGCCGGCAGCCAGCGCATCGACGGCCTGCTTGATCTGCGTATGGTCGGTGCCGCTCGCTGCCGAGCGTACGGCTGCCATCAGCGCATCGATGTCGGCGCGCTCGCTATCGGACAACAAGTCCGGGTCTTGTGCCAGCGCGGCCTGCGTCGCCAGAAGGATGCGCTCGGCCTCGACCTGCTCTTCACGCAGTGCGCGCTGTTTCATATCGGCGTCGGCCGACGAGAACGAGTCTTGCAGCATGCGCGCGATATCATCGTCGCCCAGTCCGTACGACGGCTTCACCGCAATCGACGTCTCAACGCCGGAATGCATTTCGCGCGCCGACACCGACAGCAGGCCGTCGGCATCGACCTGATAGGTCACACGGATGCGCGCCGCCCCGGCCGCCATCGGCGGAATGCCACGCAGCTCGAAGCGCGCGAGCGAACGGCAATCTGCCACCAGCTCGCGCTCGCCCTGCACCACATGCACGGCCAGCGCGGTCTGGCCGTCCTTGAAGGTGGTGAACTCCTGCGCGCGCGCGCACGGAATGGTGGAATTACGTGGAATGACCTTCTCGACCAGACCGCCCATGGTCTCAATGCCCAGCGACAGCGGTATCACGTCCAGCAGCAGCCAGTCGTCGCCCGCTGCGCGGTTGCCCGCCAACAGGTTCGCCTGCACTGCCGCGCCGAGCGCAACAACTTTATCGGGGTCGATATTGGCCAGCGGCGTCGTCTGAAAATACTCGGCGACGGCCTTGCGCACATGCGGCATCCGCGTCGCACCGCCAACCAGCACCACGCCATCGACATCATCGACGGCCAGGCCGGCGTCGCGCACCGCCTTGCGGCATGGCGTGAGCGTCTTAGCGACCAGGGTCTGGGTCATATCGGCAAACTCGGCAGCGGTAATACTCAACTGCACCTGCTCGCCGGAATTCAGCGTGGCGTCGATATGCGTCTCGGCATGCGTCGACAGCAGCTCTTTCACCTCACGCGCCTTCATCATCAGAATGCGGGTGTCTTCGTCGGACAAAGGCGCAAGCCGCGCCTGCTCGATGATCCAGCAGAACAGTCTGTGGTCGAAGTCGTCGCCGCCAAGCGCGGAGTCGCCGCCGGTCGACAATACTTCAAATACGCCCTTCGACAGCTTCAGGATTGATACATCGAAGGTGCCGCCACCGAGATCGTAAACCGCATACACGCCTTCGGAGCCGTGATCGAGCCCATAGGCAATCGCCGCAGCCGTAGGCTCGTTCAACAGACGCAGGACATTGAGTCCGGCCAGTTTGGCCGCGTCCTTAGTGGCCTGGCGCTGCGCATCATCGAAATATGCCGGCACCGTAATGACCGCGCCGACGAGCTCATCGCCGAGCGCATCTTCGGCGCGCTGACGAAGCGTGGCCAGGATCTCGGCCGACACTTCGACCGGACTCTTCACGCCGGCCACGGTCTTCAGCTGCACCATGCCGGGCGCATCGATAAAGTCGTAAGGCAGGTTCTCCGCGTACGCAATGTCCTTCAGCCCGCGCCCCATGAAGCGCTTCACCGATACGATGGTGTTCTTCGGATCCGTGGCCTGCGCAGCGTGCGCGCGATGGCCGATGTTGGCATAGCCGGTCGGCAGGTAGCGCACCACGGAAGGCAGCAGCGCGCGGCCCTCTTCGTCGTTCAGCACTTCCGGAATGCCGTGACGGACGGTCGCGACCAGTGAATTGGTGGTGCCGAGGTCGATGCCCACCGCCAGCCGGTGCTGGTGAGGTGCGGTCGACATCCCGGGTTCTGAAATCTGCAGCAGGGCCATGGGCGTGTGTTCTGTTTTATGCTTCGAGCGCTTCGAAGGCGCGCTCGATCTCCTCGCCGAATTTTTCGACGAACATCAGCTGGCGCACGCGCGCGCCGGCCTCTTCAAACCGGCTACCGTCAAGCAGCGCGCCGATCTCGTCGAGCTGCCGGCGCCGCTCGGCGCGCAGCTCGACGTCCAGTGTCTCGAGCGCGGAAAAATCTTTCGCGTGGCGAGCGTCATCAAGCGCCTCGCGCCATTCCATCTGCTGCATCAGGAAGGCCGGCGGCATCGCGGTGTTCGATTCGATGCCTAGGTCGACACCATGCATCTCGCACAGGTAGCTGGCGCGCCTGAGCGGATTTTTCAGCGTCTGATAGGCCTCATTCGCCTGCGTCGCCCATTGCATCGCGACGCGCTTCTCAGCATCGGTACCGGCGGCGAAACGGTCCGGATGCACACGCGCCTGCAGCGTGCGGTAGGCCGCATCGAGCTGCGCGGCATCGATTGCGAAGCGCGGCGCCAGCTGGAACAGTGCGAAATGATTTTCCATCGTTCTCTAAAAACAAAAGCCTGTCGTCAACCAACAGGCCTGTCGGGGCGGCGGCAAGCCGTGTCAGATGCGGAAGCTCTCGCCGCAGCCGCACTCGTCCTTGACGTTCGGGTTACGGAACTTGAAGCCTTCGTTCAGGCCCTCGCGCGCGAAGTCGAGCTCAGTGCCGTCAATGTAGGGCAGGCTTTTCGGGTCAACAAAGACCTTGATGCCATACGATTCAAACACTTCGTCGTCAGACGTCGCTTCGTCCACGTACTCGAGCTTGTAGGCCATGCCCGAGCAACCGGTCGTGCGCACGCCGAAGCGCAGGCCGATGCCCTTGCCGCGCTTCTCGATGTAGCGCGACACATGCTTTGCCGCTTTTTCGGTCAGGGTAATTGCCATGGATAGTCCCGTGTCGTTCTCAGTCGCCGGATCCTGGCCACGCCGGGATCCGGAGTCTTTCAACGGCCGTCTCAGGCCGCCTTTTGCTCTTCGCCGTGACGCGCCTTGTAATCGGCCACGGCCGCCTTGATCGCATCTTCGGCCAGGATCGAGCAATGGATCTTCACCGGCGGCAGCGCCAGCTCTTCGGCGATCTGCGTGTTCTTGATCGACAGCGCCTCGTCCAGCGTATTGCCCTTGACCCACTCGGTCACCAGCGACGCCGACGCAATCGCCGAACCGCAGCCGTAGGTCTTGAACTTGGCGTCTTCGATCAGGCCATCGGCGCCGACCTTGATCTGCAGTTTCATCACATCGCCGCAGGCCGGCGCGCCGACCATGCCGGTGCCTACCGTGCCGTCGCCTTTGTCGAACGAGCCGACATTGCGCGGGTTTTCATAATGGTCGAGTACTTTGTCTGAATAAGCCATGTTTGTGCTCCTGTGCTCCAGTGTTCTCGTCGTGCTGAACGGTGTGTCCGCCAGCCCGGCTATTGATGCGATGTCAGTGGGCGGCCCACTGGATGGAATTGATGTCGATGCCGTCCTTGAACATTTCCCACAGCGGCGACAGTTCGCGCAGCTTGCCGACCTTCTGCTTCAGCAGGTCGATCGCAAAATCCACGTCTTCTTCGGTGGTGAAACGGCCAAAGGTGAAACGGATCGAGCTGTGCGCCAGTTCGTCGCTGCGGCCAAGCGCGCGCAGCACATACGACGGCTCGAGGCTGGCCGAGGTACAGGCCGAACCCGACGACACCGCGATGTCCTTGATTGCCATGATCAGCGATTCGCCTTCGACAAAATTGAAGCTGACATTCAGGTTGTGCGGCACGCGATGGTCGAGGTCGCCATTGACGTACACCTCTTCGATCTCCGACAGTCCTTTTACCAGACGATCGCGCAGCGCCTTGATGCGCGGGATCTCGGTGTCCATTTCTTCCTTGGCGATACGGAAAGCCTCGCCCATGCCGACGATCTGGTGAGTGGCCAGCGTGCCCGAACGCAGGCCGCGCTCATGGCCACCGCCGTGCATCTGCGCCTCAAGGCGTACGCGCGGCTTGCGACGCACGTACAGCGCGCCGATGCCCTTCGGACCATAGGTCTTGTGCGCGGTGAAGGTCACCAGGTCGACCTTGACCTTCTCCAGATCGATCGGCGTCTTGCCGGTGGCCTGAGCCGCGTCGGAATGGAAAATGATGCCCTTGCTGCGGCACAGCTCGCCGATCTGCTCGATCGGCTGGATCACACCGATTTCATTGTTGACCCACATGACCGACACGAGGATCGTGTCCGGGCGGATCGCCGCTTCCAGCTGTTCGATGGTGATCAGGCCATCCGCGCCCGGATCGAGATACGTCGCTTCAAAGCCCTGGCGCTCCAGTTCGCGCACGGTGTCGAGCACGGCTTTGTGCTCGGTCTTGACCGTGATGATGTGCTTGCCCTTGGTCTTGTAGAAATGCGCGGCGCCCTTCAGCGCGAGGTTGTTGCCCTCGGTGGCGCCGGAGGTCCAGATGATTTCGCGCGGATCGGCATTCACCAGCGCAGCGACATGCGCGCGCGCCTCTTCGACCGCCTTTTCCGCTTCCCAGCCGTACATATGGCTGCGCGACGCCGGGTTGCCGAACTGCTCGCGCAGATAAGGAATCATTTTGTCGGCGACGCGCGGGTCGACCGGCGTGGTTGCCGAATAATCGAGATAGATCGGGAAATGCGGTGCCCGCAGGGACTCCATCACGGATTTGGCCAAAGGTGCATTCATATGTCAGGACTCCAGTGTGTTCTCACGCAACCTGCTGCGGGCGCTGCTGCACCACGACAACCGGCTTCTGTTCCGTTGTTTTCTGCTTCTGCTGATCGACCAGGTCTTTCAGCGATACCGAATCAAGGTAATCGACCATTTTTGCGTTCAGCGTGGCCCACAGGTCGTGGGTCATGCAGCGCGCGCCATGCGATTCGCCTTCCGAATGGCAATTCTGCTTACCGCCGCATTGCGTCGCATCGAGTGGCTCATCGACCGCAATGATGATGTCTGCCACCGTAATGTCTTCCGCGCGGCGAGCGAGGTTATAGCCGCCGCCCGGACCGCGCACCGATTCCACGATCTCATGGCGACGCAGCTTGCCGAACAGCTGCTCCAGATACGACAGAGAAATTTCCTGCCGCTGGCTGATGCCGGCCAGCGTGACCGGTCCCTGATGCTGGCGCATGGCCAGATCGATCATGGCGGTCACGGCAAAACGGCCTTTCGTGGTGAGACGCATGGGCGGGCTCCAGTAAATTCGGGCGATATTCGGCGATCCGAGGGATTCCCGAATAATTTGGTCGAGTATACCAAAGCCTACTGGATTTGTCAGGTATTCAGGTTATTCGGAACTTTTAGTCGGGTTGCGTCATTCGCAACCGTCCGCAACATCAGGCGGCGCGCAGCAAGTGCATCGGCGCAAACAACGCCTGCATCGCGGCATTGTTGATGAAACTAAGATTGTAGGGATGCTCGGCAATCGCACGCCGGAAATGTCCGACCGCCGGCAAGCCGTCAAGCCAGCCGGCGATTTTTCCCCACAATACCAAGGTCGGCGCAGGCTGACCGCCCCGGCTCGCCAGTGCCTCAAGCACCACCTCGAGGAAAGGCCGCCACCCTCTCGCCTCTTTCAGCGGCGGCACGTCAGGGCGAAACACCAGGGCCGCATTCAGCAGCAGAAAACCGTGCGCATGCAGCTTGTGTTGCAGCTGCGGCAGGCTTTGAATAAAGGTCGAGTCGGCCGCCAACGCGCGCTGTGCGACGGCAGCCACGGCGTCGCCGCCGGTGGCGTCCGGCAATAGCAGGCCATCGGCCACCATCAGCATCTTCATGAAATTGCGCAGCGACGTAGCCCGATTGACCGGCTTGGACAACCCGGCCTCCGACCACAGGCCATCGACCGCACCATCCATGAAGCAGACACCGGTGGCGCTCTGCTCACGCGGATACGGGCCCTCGCCCACCAATACATAGCGCACCGCGTCCAGCGGCTGCGCGAAGGCCGCGAAGATCCGGCCTTGCGTCGGTAAAAAATGATCGGCCGCCAGTGCTGGCAAATACGCGGGGTCAGCAGCGTCCGCCGCCTGCAGGCCGCGCTCGAGCACCGGACGCCATGACGGATGCGCACGCTGCAGTGCGTCTGTGAATACCGCAGGCACCATCGCTATTTCCCCGAGATCGACACCACGTTGTCCGCGCCCGGCGCGCCAAACAACTGCTCTTTCAGTAAGTGCAGCTGATCGCGCACCTGCGCGGCCTTCTCGAACTCAAGGTTCTTCGAATGATCCATCATCAATTTTTCGAGGCGCTTGATTTCCTTGGCCACCTGCTTTTCGCTCATCGACTCATACTTCGCCTGCTCCTGCGCGGCCATCAGCTCTTCGCGCGCCTCGTCGATCTTGTAGACGCCGTCGATCATCTCGCGAATCTGCTTCTTCACACCGACCGGCGTGATGTTGTTGGCCTCGTTAAATGCCATCTGCTTGGTACGGCGGCGCTCGGTTTCGTCGATCGCCCGGCGCATCGAGTCAGTGACCTTGTCGGCATACAGGATCGCGGTACCGTTCAGGTTGCGCGCCGCGCGGCCGATGGTCTGGATCAGGCTACGCTCTGAGCGCAGGAAGCCTTCCTTATCTGCATCCAGAATCGCCACCAGCGACACCTCGGGAATATCCAGGCCCTCGCGCAGCAGGTTAATACCGACGAGCACATCGAAAACGCCCAGCCGCAGGTCGCGAATGATCTCGACCCGCTCGACGGTATCGATATCGCTGTGCAGGTAACGCACCGCCACGCCGTTATCGCTTAAAAATTCCGTCAACTGCTCGGACATCCGCTTGGTCAGCGTGGTGACCAGGACACGCTCTTCCTTCTCGACACGCAGCCGGATCTCCTGCATCAGATCGTCCACCTGCGTGCTCGCCGGGCGGATGATCACAATTGGATCGACCAGGCCGGTCGGGCGCACCACCTGCTCAACTACCTGCCCGGAGGTCCGCTTCTCATAATCGGCCGGCGTGGCCGATACGAATACGGTCTGGCGCATCTTGGACTCGAACTCATCGAAGCGCAGCGGCCGGTTGTCCAACGCGGACGGCAAACGGAATCCGTAATCGACAAGATTGGTCTTGCGCGCGCGGTCGCCGTTGTACATGCCGCCAAACTGGCCGATCAGCACATGCGACTCATCGAGGAACATCAGCGCGTCCTCGGGCAGATAGTCAACCAGCGTTGGCGGCGGCTCGCCCGGCTTGGCGCCGGACAAATGGCGCGAATAATTTTCAATACCCTTGGTGAAGCCGATCTCGGCCATCATCTCCAGATCAAAGCGGGTACGCTGCTCCAGCCGCTGCTCTTCGACCAGCTTGTTTTGCTGGCGGAACCATTCCAGCCGGTCGCGCAGCTCTTCCTTTATGGTTTCGATCGCCCGCAGAACCGTCGAGCGCGGCGTCACATAATGCGAGCCCGGGTACACCGTGAAGCGCGGAATCTTCTGCCGCACGCGGCCGGTCAGCGGATCGAACAGCTGGATCGAATCAATCTCATCGTCAAACAGATCGACGCGCACCGCGAGCTCAGCGTGTTCGGCCGGGAAGATATCAATGGTGTCGCCGCGCACACGGAAGGTACCGCGGTCGAAGTCCATCTCATTGCGCGTGTATTGCATCTGGATCAGCCGCGCAATGATGTCGCGCTGCGCGATCCGGTCTTTCGCGCGCAGCGTCAGGATCATCTGGTGGTATTCATTCGGATTACCGATACCGTAGATCGCCGACACCGTCGCAACGATCACCACGTCGCGCCTTTCCATCAACGACTTCGTGCAGGACAAACGCATCTGCTCGATGTGCTCGTTGATCGCCGAGTCCTTCTCAATGAACAGATCACGCTGCGGCACATACGCTTCCGGCTGATAGTAGTCGTAGTAGCTGACGAAGTACTCGACCGCGTTCTGCGGGAAGAAATCACGGAATTCGCTGTACAGCTGTGCGGCCAGCGTCTTATTGGGCGCAAAGATGATGGCCGGGCGGCCAAGCCGGGCGATGACGTTCGCCATCGTGTAGGTCTTGCCTGAACCGGTTACACCGAGCAAGGTCTGGTACGACAGGCCATCCTGGATGCCTTCCACCAATTGAGTGATCGCCGCTGGCTGATCACCGGCCGGCGGGAAAGGTTGGTACAGGCGGAAAGGTGAATCTGGGAAGGTCACGAACTTGGAATCGTCCAACGGTGATTGGACATCGGATAACTCAGCCATCGGTTTTGACCTTTGGTAAAATGCGAGGTTTCGCAAACTTGCTGGAACCGGCTAACTTTTCGCCGATTTTTCGTCGCCGCTGTACGCGGTGTGCGAAACCATCAACTTCAGCAGCAAACGTTAGTAACTTTTCATACTATCACGATGAACGCTCCGCTCTCCGCCCCATTGTTCGCAGCCATTCAGATGGCACCGCGCGATCCCATTCTTGGCATCACCGAGGCCTTCAACGCCGACCAGAACCCCGATAAGACCAACCTCGGCGTCGGCGTCTATTACGACGACAACGGCAAAGTGCCGCTGCTGGCCTGCGTGCAAAAAGCCGAAGCGCTGCTGATGGAAAAGAAAGCACCGCGCACCTACCTGCCGATCGAAGGCCTGGCAGCCTATGACAAGGCCGTGCAAGAGCTGGTGTTTGGTGCGGACAGCGACATCATCGCCGCCAAGCGAGCGATCACCGCTCAGGCGGTCGGTGGCACTGGCGCGCTGAAGCTGGGTGCTGATTTCCTGAAGCGCTTCTCGCCGGATTCGCAGGTCTACATCAGCGACCCGAGCTGGGAAAACCACCGTGCGCTGTTCGAATCGGCTGGCTTCACGGTCAACAACTATCCTTACTATGATGCGGCGACCAAGGGCGTGAATTTCACGGCCATGCTGGAAACGCTGAAGTCCATCCCGGCAGGCTCGGTCGTCGTGCTGCATGCGTGCTGCCACAACCCGACCGGTGCCGACCTCACCGATGCGCAGTGGGCGCAAGTGATCGAGGTAGTGACGCAGCGCGGCCTGATCCCTTTCCTCGACATGGCCTATCAGGGCTTTGGCGACGGCATTGCTGAAGACGGCAAAGTGGTCGGCATGTTTGCCAAGGCCGGCGGCCCGCTGTTCGTATCGAACTCGTTCTCGAAATCGTTCTCGCTGTATGGCAAGCGCGTCGGTGCGCTGTCGATCGTGGCCGCCAACGCGGAAGAGGCTTCGCGTCTGATGTCGCAACTGAAGCGCGTCATTCGCACCAACTACTCCAACCCGCCGATGCACGGCGGCCAGGTGGTTGCCACGGTGCTGGCAACGCCGGAGCTGCGCAAGCTGTGGGAAGAAGAGCTGGCCGGCATACGTGTACGCATCAAAGAGATGCGCCAGCAGATGGTGGACAAGCTGAAGGCGACGGCACCGTCGCACAACTTCGACTTCGTTGTGCAGCAGCGCGGCATGTTCTCGTACTCGGGCCTGACCAAGGAGCAAGTCGGCCGCCTGAAGGACGAGTTCTCGATCTATGCCGTCGACACCGGCCGCATCTGCGTCGCCGCACTGAACTCGCGCAACCTCGACCGTGTGGTCGATGCGATCGCGAAAGTGCTGTAATTACGGCGGCAAGATAACGCGCGTCAGCAGAGCGACTCTTTGAGGCTTGAGGGTCGCTCAATTTTTGCAAAGTAATTGAGTTTTTCTCTGCAAAAACGTTGACAGCAAATTCTAGCTAGGACATAATCTCTTTCTCGTCGCGTTGCACACAAAACAACGCAGACAATTCCCTGATAGCTCAGTCGGTAGAGCGACGGACTGTTAATCCGCAGGTCCCTGGTTCGAGTCCAGGTCGGGGAGCCAGAATACAGAAAAGC
>JACCDT010120559.1_pt1 | contig 42376 bp, 49 predicted proteins | sample 7446291 | NCBI WGS metagenome assembly JACCDT01 (sample SAMN15323446, study PRJNA562643) | freshwater metagenome | isolation source: river surface water | place: USA:Blue River Watershed | collected 2017-08-17
TGATGCTCTGCGTTGCGAACATCTAAACCAAGAATACACTCATATTGCGATTGAAGATATTGAGGATTTGATTGCCCGATTGGACGAACAAGCAACTGAATATCTTGAACGAGTAAGACAATCTTGGGGTCCAAAAGAATAACATGAAGAATCCTTATCAATGAAACTCTTTAAGATATGTTTTGAGTTGTGGAAACAACTAATGGAATATGATGGAACTGACCCAGAATGGGACTTTGAAGATTATCAAGGTATTTTTTGGGATTATCTAAACTATTCCTATATTAGACCAGAGTGGAGTATTATGAGTGAGTGGAAGAAATGAACGACCAAAAGAACCCTGATGAGATTGTAGTCAAAGATATTGATATGATTCATTTTGAAATGATGAATGATGGGTTCTTATGGTGCGGAATCTATCATAAGAACGGTCGGGTGGATCATTTCAACATTACTGCAAAGAAAAACAAACTCTCTACTATTTGGATGCCTAACTGTGGGTGACAGTCAAAGAACTGGCATAAGAACCTCACCACAACCCCAAAGCGACCTGCTATAATGACTTCATACACAACAGACCAATGACCTACGACCAACTCTACGATCACATAGTCAACTATATTTCTCAACCACTGGATGATAAGCATAAAGCATGTTTGATCCTTGGTGCTGTGATGGAGTTTAACCTTGATTGTCTTGATGAGGGTGTAGATCCACGCACACTTGATATGATTGGTTTTGTGAATGAGAAACTTGATGAACTGGAGGAAAAATGACTCCCAAAGAATACTGGCAAATGACAAAATGGGAATGGTTTATTGAAGGTTTTCGTAACATCCCATACATTATGGATTGTTATGAGACTGTTGAGCACTTTCCTGATGACTTCTGGGAGGCACTCAGTTGGGGATGGATGGCGGAATATATTGCTCCTTATGATGATCCATACAATCCTTATCTTTCACCTGAACGCAAACTGAGGTTGGGTAGATGGTAAAAGATTTTTTATATGGATTTCATAGCATTGAGTTTGCGATTGCGTTTCGTTTGGATTATAATGACAACATAGATCGTCTTGCTTTTTTTGAGGAAATCAACTATGGGTGGAGAAAGATGTATCTTGAAGGATTTGATGAATGAACTTTCCAACATTCATAAACAAGTGGATCATCGGATTTAATCCGATTAAGTATTCAAGTTTCTGGTGGTGGTTCCGTCTTATGTCTCATTATGGTTTCAGATTTGATGACTATCATATCTGGGAATCATTCTGGAGTTCTTTGAATGGTGGATGGTTGGACATGAACTATCAGTGGGAGTTTGAAAAGTTCTGGGGTAGGGGTGCTAAACCTGAACGCATTGTTCTACCAAAAAAAGACTTTGATGCCCTGGTAGAACGCTTGAATCAACCACCAGATCCTGAATCTATGGAAAAGATTCGTAAAGTATTGGAGAGAAAAGCACCTTGGGATTAACTTGTGTGCCACTTCTACATGTGGCACAATAAAAGAGCACAGACCTGGATTTCATGCTATGATTACAAGGTAATCAACAAAACATATGGGAACTCGTAGTTTCATTGCAATCAAACACAAAGATAATACTTATTCTGGTGTTTATTGTCATTGGGATGGTTATCCTGAATGGAATGGTAAGATTCTAAAGGAAGATTATCAAGCACGCAGTAAGGTTGTTGATCTTATTGATGGTGGTGATATGTCGTCACTAAAAACTAAAACTACATGGGAGTCTACCTATGTGGAAGATGACTATACTAATACTCGTGAAGAACAACCCCTTTACTATCATGAAAGGGGAGATACTGATGAGGATACAATCTATCCTAAGCATTTCAAGAATCATCAACAAATGTATAAGTATGCTAAAAATTGTTGTTGTGAGTATATCTATGTCTTTGATGATACTGTAGGTCAAGATCAACCTTGGTGGTCTTTCTGTGGTGTTAATTGATGCAAACTAAAGTGAAACGTAAAATGGTAAATGTTGAACCTATTAGCAATAAAGCAAAGAATAGGTTTGCAAATATGATGGACAAACTACATGGTTGCCATGTAGAGCAAGAGAATGATAAACAAATTTTTCTTGCATCAATCAATAAGAAATACTTCTTTTGGATTGATAAAGTAAATGACCCTAACTGGAGAATTGTAAAATGAAACAACAAAATGGTTTTATTGATCCTGCTATTGCTGTTGGTCTTCTTTGTGTGGGTGGATTTGCTGCTCTGTTGTTTATTGGTGGTCCACAATATAATGTGTGGCAACAATCTCTTGCTGGTAAGGCAGAACTGCAAAAGGCAGAATATACTCGTCAAGTAGCAGTTCTTGAAGCACAAGCAAAGAAAGATAGTGCTGCTCAACTTGCTGAAGCAGAAGTAATTCGTGCTCAGGGTGTTGCTAAAGCAAACCAAATCATTGGTGATAGTCTCAAGGACAATCGTGAATATCTCCAATATCTTTATATCACTGGTATTGAAGATGGATCTAAGAATGGTAATGTAACCATCTATGTACCTACAGAAGGTGGTATGCCTGTTCCTACTCTTTCTATGAACAAATGACAGAAGATTTTGTTAGACTAAATCTTGATGAGTTGGAAGCATTAAAAGGTGCTCTCCAACTTTTATCTAAAAAAGAACAGAAACTCATGGAGAGTTCAGGTAAAGTATCCATGAACACACTCTATAACAAACTTCAGAGTGCAGTAGAGCACATCAATAGGACACTTGTATAAGTGGCACAGTAAATGAGCACAGAGGCAGAATCTGTGCTATCATACTTGTATGATTGAAACTCAGATGAACTTCGCACTTTCCAACCTCTCTAAAGTAAAACCTGCTCTCAGAACTAAGGGTAATGTAACTGGAAACTTTGGTCGTCCTAAAACTAAAGCAGGTTCTCCTATTTCTGGTCTTGGTGTAACTAAAGCAAAGGTTGTAAATGTAGTGAAACCTGATAACTACATCAAACGTCTTTATGAAGCATTTGATAAGACTGAAGATCCCAAACTGAGGGAGTTTATCTACACTGAAATTCGCAAATACATGATTCAACGTGGACAGTGGTGATACTGTCCACTACCCCTTGACTTTTCTCACACATTCTGATACACTTACAAAGTAATTCAAAAACAAATGCCTAACACCTTAGATTTTACTGGTGATGCTGTTACCTACCTTGGTTTGGTTGGTGTTATTAGCACTGTTATTATTCTTGTCACTGTTTTTACTCGTTACTTCAATAGTCCTTATATCAAATGAACTTCAAATCAATTCAAGAGTACGAAAAAGATCTCAAGGATGCCAAGAAAAAGTATGATAAATTGACTAAAGAAATTCGTAGGTGTAAGTCAGATTATCAGTATGAAATGCTGTGTGAAGATCTAGAAGATTGTAGGCAAGATATGGTTGAACTTCAAATTATCATCAAAGATCTACGTCAACAGAAAAAACTTGCTGAACTTGAGGTTGGTTGAGTAAATAAATGACACTTGAGGAACTGGCACACATCCACTTGATTTTTCCCTGAGTGGGTGCTATCATACATTCATGAACAAAACTCAAATGACTTTCAACTATCAAGATTGGTTTGAATCTTATTGCAATTCTTGGGTAGATCATTACAACTTCATGTTGAGTCTTTCCTTTATCACACCAGATGAAGAAGTGTGGTATCAGGATTGTCTTAATGAGAGCAAGATTTATGATGTCTGATAAACTCTGGAAGGTCATTCTTTTGACCACTATTCTCCTTATTGGAGATCCATTTGTGACTCTAAAAGCACAGGATGTGCCACCTGTTAAACTGGCACACACAACCACCAAAACCTGATTGTGTGTGCTATGATGATTACATCAATGGTTGAGGAACAATGATTGACACTTGTAAGTTACATGATGACCTAGAAGAGTTTGCATCATATCTTGGTGTTGATTATGAGGATTACTACCAACTGATCTATAATCTACCTGATGAAGATGAGTGTGATGTAGAAATAGGTCTCACTGCTTAACTAATGGGAATGTGTTTGCCCTAAAGTTACACAACTTGTTTACTTTATTATTTGTTTTTGATTATGTCTGCTGATCTGATGATTGCTGCCCTTCGTCGTGGTAAGAATGGTTCTGAAATCCTTGCCATTCTTGATGCTCTCACCAGTGATGATAGTGTCACTCAAACTGAAACTGTTAGTGCTCAACCTACTCTGGAACCTATTGAGTTCTGATAATAAATAGGGGCACTGCCCCTTATACTTGGGCACATAGTTAAGAGGATATAACCTTCGCCTTCTAAGCGAATGTCCCTGGTTCGATTCCAGGTGTGCCTGTTATACTCTAGAACAATGAATGTACCAAACTGGCAACACAACTCTAAAAAGGAAAAGAAAACCAAAGGCACCTGCAAAGGTGTAATTAAAGCAAAGAAACAATCACTCCAACACATCAAATCAAAGTATAAAGTAACCTGATGCTTGAACTTCTTGCCTCTGCTGTGATCTCTTCAGCAAACAAATCAGAGGAAATCAATAAGTTTTGTGCCTATGTGGTTGGCATACCTTATGCAAGTGATAATTTCACTGATGAGGAATGGAAAAGGTTTGTATTTTGCAGGGAGCATGTAAGGATGTGACAGTTGTAGAACTGGTCGCTATATTTACCAAAACCCCTGATCCTGTGCTATCATACTTGTATGATGAAAAACACCACACTGATGACTGAGAAAGTTATTGACAAGATTGAGCAGTTCTGTGATGTTCTGCGCACCAACTATCAAGATCATGCTATCTCTCTCCATCGCAAATATCTTGATAAAGGTGAGAATGTAGATTATCATCGTGAACAGATTGATAAACTTTGCATGGGTGAAGGTGTAGATCAGTTCACCTACACTAAGGGTAAGAAATATGCAAAGATCATCCACATTAGTTCTGGTGGGCAACGCAGTGCTCATGCCTTTGTTGATATGAATAATGGTGATGTTTATAAGTCTGCCACTTGGTCTGCTCCTGCTAAAGGTGTGAGGTACAATCTCATGGATGAGCAATCTTGTGAGCAAATGTATAAGCGTGCAGATTGGTCTGGAGGTTATCTCTACAAATGAAATCAGCAATTTTCTGTATTATCTGCCTTACAATTCTCAATTTCATTAACATGAGTGCAAATCAACAAATTAAACAAGATACCTACAAAATTAATCAAATGGGTTATACCTTGTGACACTTGTAGAACTGGTCGCTATATTTACCAAAACCCCTAAAACTGTACTATCATACTTGTATGAAAAAACAAATGACTCTTACTTCTGAACAAATTAGTGATCTGTGCCAGGCACATTGTTATCGTGTGATTGATAGCATGGACATGGATGATCTTGTATCTTATGCTGTGCAAATGATGTATCAATCATTTGACAAAAATCCTGGTCAAAATGATACTGACCTTGCCATGTTAATTGAAGACATTTGGGTTGCAGAAGGTGAGGATGATGATAGCACTCAAGAGTTTATTGCTGGTGTTGTTGGTGATGAACTTGCAGAGCAAATTGTATCACAAACTCAGTTTTGATGTGAGACTTGTAGAACTGACACACACATGATTGACTTTCTTGTAAATCTGTGGTATCATACATTTATGAAAGATAAGTTCATGCACGAATCCACTCTTGATCTGTTCTCTGACCATGCTGATGCACAAATGGCAGAAGAATATGCTATGGAACTTGAAGCAAAAGCAGCAGAATTAGAGGTAACTGTTGACTATTACATGGCAGAGTTTCTCTGATCTTTGACTACGACCAACAACATTATTAACAACCACATGCTGACTATTTCACAACCTTTCACTCACCTCAATCTGCCTAAACTTGCAGACATTCCTACTCAAACTGTAGATGGTTCTCGTAAGTATTGTGTGAATGGCAAACTGTTGCCTTCAATGACCTCTGTGACTTCCTATCAGAACAGGAAAGTTATTGCTGAATGGAGGGAACGTGTGGGTGCTGATGTTGCTAACAAGATCAGTCAGTTTGCATCTACCAATGGCACTAAGTTTCATAGTATTGTAGAACAATATGTGGATAATTCCATTGACTTTGCAGAGTATGAAGGTAATGAGAATTATGAAGTTGCTCTGAAACTTTTCAATCAATTTAAGCATCTGCTTGATATGATTAACAATGTTCATTATCAAGAATGTGCATTGTATTCTGAACAACTTGGCATTGCTGGTCGTGTTGACTGTATTGCTGAATATGAAGGCAAACTGTCTATCATTGACTTCAAGAGTTCTTCTAAACCAAAGTATGAATCTCAGATTCTAAATTACTTTGTGCAGGAGACTGGTTATGCTAAAATGTATGAGGAAATGACTGGTCGCAAAGTGGAACAAATTGTTACCCTTATTTCTTGTCATTCTGGTGAGCATCAGGTTTTTATCAAGAATCCTGATGATTATGTTGACACTCTCAAGCAGTACATTGTAGACTATAACAACAAATGAATGAGTGGAAGTGTTTAGTTAGAACTCCATCTAACTGGTTACAAACTGTGTATGTTGAAGCATACACTTATTCTGATGCAGTTGCATTTGCTGAATCACAAACTGGTGGCAAATGTATCAATGCTGTTCCTCAGTCTCCATCATCTAATTCTAGTTCAACCAATGATAGCAATGCAGAGTCATCTATGGACCCTGGATTTATCTTTCTTGTTCTAATTGTTGTCTTCCTTGTTTATGCTTGGAAGTGGATTCTCTTGATTGGTGTTATTGCTGCTCTAATTTGGGGGATCATGCAGTTCACCAAGGAGTGAACTTTTTGCCCTATAAGCATTGTGGTGATGCAGCAGTTTTGTAAACTGCAGAGAACAGTTCAATTCTGTTATAGGGCTCTTCAACTTACAACCTTCATAAATAATTAAAATAGGTTGTAAGTTAAATGTCAAATCCCAAAAAACCAAGACCAAATTGTTTGAATTGTGGTTGTGAATGTGCAAGGTCAACATACATTTATTGTTCAAACAAATGTCAGCAACAATACCAAAAAAATAAAATAAAAAGTGATTGGTATAGCAATGACAATACTCCTGGTTGGAAATATATTAAAACAATTTTATTTGAAGATAGAGGAAATAAATGTGAAGTTTGTGGTGTCAGTGAATGGAATGGAAAATCATTATCATTAGAAATAGACCACATTGATGGTATTCATACTAATAATAAACCAAATAATTTAAGAATTATTTGCCCTAACTGTCATTCTCAAACTGATACCTACAAGTCAAAGAATAGGGGCAATGGTAGACCATCAAGAAGGTCCAATTAACTCCACAGATGTGTGGAATTGAGTCCATAAAACTAACATAATTCCACAAATGTGTGGCATTTCAGTTATACCATGTGCCAGTTGGATTAGTGGCACACGACCCCTTGCGAAATGCTGAAAAGTGTGCTATCATACATGTATGAAAAATCAAAACACCTCAGAAATCTTCCACTATGTTGTTAATTGGAAGGAAGGAAAAGTAAATCAAATGTGGATTGAAGAAGTTAGTAACTATGATGACATCTTTAGGTATGTTGCTGTTGCTTACAATCCTGAGACCAATAAAAGTATGGTGATGAGCAATCCTCGCAGTCATTATGATACTTTGCTGTGGGTTCGTAAGTGGTGTGGTTCCTTCTCTATTCTTCCTGTTTGATAGTAAATGAAGACTTTTATTGTTGGTTTTGCTGTTGCAACTGTTGGATTCAATGGTATTGCAAACATCCTGAACATTGCCAAAAACATTGTACAAACTCATGCACAGCAACTTAACTCACAACTAGAGCAACTTGAGCAACAATAGTGTCATCATGTGCCACTAATACTAGTGTCACAATACACTTGACAAACACCTCAATTTGTGCTATCATTGCAATATGCAAAAAAACAAAACTTTCTCCAAACTCATTTACAACATCAGCAATCCTACCTGTGTTGTATTTGATCTAGATGCTACTCTGTGTCATCATGGTGAGCAATCTGGGTTTGATAAGTGTGATGAATTCGAACCTATTGATGCAGTTGTAGAGGTTGCCAAGCATTGCAAATCTATGGGATTTGATCTTGTGATTGCAACTGCACGTCCTGATACTTTTGTAGAGGGCACTGGTTATTGGTTACAGCAGCATCTTCCTGAGTTTGATGCACTCTACATGAAGAACTCCGATGATGATGCAACTGGTTCAATGTGCAAGGGAGATCAACTCATGGACATTCTACGTTTCTGGGATGATATTAAGTTCTGGGTTGATGATTCTCCTTACAATGCACAGGTTATTCTTGATCATGGTGTAGACTGCATTCGTCCCTCTCATAATGATGCCTTCTGGGCAGATTATGGGGATCAGTGATACTATGTGCGGAACATATGCGGAAAAGCATACTGATGTGCCAGTTGTAGAACTGGTCGCTATATTTACCAAAACCCCTGATCCTGTGCTATCATACTTGTATGATGAATGAAACAATGACTGAGTTCCCCACACTACAATCCAAAGATGGCACAATGGTAGTGGGTTTCTATCCTATTGAGGAAAGTTCCAACTATACTCTCAAGGTGCTAAGTTGGAAAGGTGTTGATGCTATCTCCAGAAAGTGCATCACAAAGAAAGATGCAGAGTATGAGATCAATTCTCGTCTAGCATTGGGATATGTTATCACTGGAGATAACATTGACCTTGTTCAAAATTACAATCCTATGGCAGGTGCATGTTGATGGACAATCTAACATTGGTCGACAAACTGAATACTATTACTGCAACTCTAGAACAGGCAATTGAAGTAAATCAAACTGCCCCAGATGATCCAGATAAGGGTTATGCCTATGCTGCTGGTTATAGTAGAGCAGCAATGCAATCTGTCCTCTCTGATGTTCAATTTCTTCTGAATTATGTTAACTACAAGTGAACTCAGTGCACTGCTTGATCTTATCACTTTCCATGATGATTGGGACACTGTGAGTGAGCAAGTTGGTGTAGATGTGTCTGAATTGTATGAGAAACTCAGCAACATGCTAGTTTATCAATCAATGGGATAACAGTTTGCTATACCATGTGCCAGTTGTAGAAGTGGCACATAAATCTCCCAAAACCCTCTCACCTGTGCTATGATACTAAGTATCAAAGGTTGAGAGACCTCTGATTCATACCTTAACTAACACAAACATGATCGCACTTGCTACTCCTTCTGTGACCTTTTCTACTGAAGTTCAGGAAAAGATTGCTGACCTGATTGACATGGGTTATCATGATGCTGACATGTATGATTTCATCAATGTTTATGGTCAGGATGCTTTTCTGACTTACTATGACCAGTATGTTGATCTTGGTGAGAATCACTCTTATGATGCTGTTGAGGCATTTATTCAAGAGTTTGATATTGATTCTCTGCCTCAGTTTGAAGATGCCTACTATGGTGCATATGACAGTGAGGAACAGTTCGTAGAGTCCTACATTGATGATACTTCAGGTGCAGCAAGCATCGCACCTTGGGTAGTGATTGATTATACTCAAACCTGGGAATCTTCTCTGCAATATGATTTTGTCTTCAACAATGGTTATGTCTTTAACAGCAACTTCTGATCCTATCTAAGATCGTTGCACTAAATCCTTCCCCTTGTGGTGGATTTTCTGCAATGTTCTACATTGCATCCAACTTACCAAATTACATCATGACTGCTACCCTGAATCTGCCTAAGACTGCTGCCCTTGCTATGCTCTCCAAGGCACAGACTGGTGATGAACTGCTGCAAATCCTTGATGCAGTTGTTGATACTCAAGAGGATCAAGTTCCTGTGGTTGCTGATGCAAACTATGCCTATGTTGAATCTCCTCAAATTGAGGAAGTTCTGGGTGTGAGTGATGCCTACATCATGGAAAATGATTATGATGATAGCATGGAGTTCTGACCTCTAAGTTATACCATGTGCCAGTTGTAGAACTGGTCGCTATTTTTACCAAAGTGCCCCCATCCATGGTATGATACATGTATCAAAGGTTGAGAAACACATGACTGCACAAGTTCAAACTCAGAAATACAATGGATGGGCAAACTATGAAACCTGGAATGTATCGATGTGGATGCAAAACAGTGCCTTCCTTTATAACACTGCTGTTGCATGTGTAGAGTATGTTTCTGATGATGAAACCCCTTATGATAAGTTCATCCGTTGCATGATGAATTGTGATCAACTTACCACCATGGATGGTATATCCTGGGATGATGAACTTATCAATCATGATGAAATCAATGAGATGATGATGGATATGCACCAAGAAGAACAAGTCTGAACAATAATTTAACTTTTCAAACCACAATTTCAATCATGATCCTGACTCATAAAGTTCTTCAATTCTCTTCTCAAGATGATACTAACCCCTACACTTATGGGTTGTATGATAATCTTGAAACTGCCCAATCTGTTGCTGATAATTGGAATGTGATCTATCAAAATGCACAGAATGGTTACATTGCTAAAGTTGAATTAGTCTGATGATTAAGTACACTTTTGATATTCAAACCAAACAACCTGTGTATGCTGTCTGTGACCCATCTACAGGCACTTGTAATACACTGACCACTTCAATCATCACTGCAATTAAACTAACCCAGAAGGTCAACAAATGATGTACCAAATTACACAAATTGAGTTTGATTTTGATGGTGATGATGAAATGATTGCCTATGATAAGGATAAATTAACATCTGAATATATTGGTACAACCTGGGAAGCAGATGATGAAGATGATCTAATTGAAGAGATCACATGTGCATCAGGTTGGTGTATTAAATCCATTTATGTTCATGTCCTGAGTTAAACTTATGAACAAGATTATTACCCTAGAGTTATGCAAAGAGGATGCACAAAGGATTATCAATGCAATGTATGATTACAGAGCAAAGTGTCATTCGATGATTGATACTTGTGATGATGAACAATCCAAAGAAGTGGCATGGTTAGAGTGGTCTTATGTCAGTGAGTTGTTGTATGATCTAGAACATAGATTTGATCTTGATTTATGGTAATTGCGGATACAGTATGTGTAAATGAAGACAATTAAAAATGTTCAAATAAATGTAGTTGAGTTTTCCACAAGTTTGTGTAAATCTGTGGAAAAAGTGTGTTAATTGTGTTATATCTGTGAAATACTTGTAAATGTCAGTTCTTGTAGTGATCTATTGTTATAATAAATGTGTCTAGAAATGGTGTAACTTATAGTGATCTTGGCCCCCATAATATCACAAACTCTCCCATCTGTCAAGACACCCAGGACACCAAGATTAGTGGCACAGTGAATAGTTTTCCACAGGTCTCAGTGAATCTCAAATAAGACCTCAGTCAGGGACAGTGATTATAGTGAGACCCAGTGAATTTGCCTGTGGAAAACTATTAGAAATCTGTGGAAAAACCTGTGGAAAAGTGTATAAAACTGTGGAAAACTCAGTGTTAGTCTCAGTGATATGTGTGGGTCTCAGTGATAAGGGGTTGACAAAATGCAGTGTTTATGTTATAGTGAATTTGCAGGTATTTGTTATATTATGTGGGGGTTTGTGGGGTAATGCGAAAAAACCAGACTCCCCTAACCTACAAAACTTTGAAAACAAGAGAGTTATTTCAAATGAATAAAAAAATTTTCTGGGGACAAAAAAATCCCATGAGGTTACTCTATGTGAGGGGGTTTGGAACTACTATTAGCCCCTGGGATGAGATCTATTACATTTCAATCTGCCTGGGCGAAACCTTAAGAATTGTTGGGTTGAATGTAATGAAACAAGGGTCCCCCTATATAAAAAAATTTTCCCAGGTAAAAAAATGTCCTATAGGTTGATTGCAAGGGACAGGGTGTTTTGTGAGGGTACTCTGTCAGAATGTCAGAAGTGTCTCACTGGTATCTCCCAGATGATACATGCAGGATTATCCACAGACTTTCAAGTAAAAGAATTCCTTATCATAGATATACATCAGAAACAAGTAACATGATACTTATAATATTCAGAAAATCTATGAATATTTTTTATCATAGATAAATTGTATAGCGTTATCTCTTTCATAATGGAGGATTATGTTTAGTAAATCAATAAAGGGAACAGCACCTAATAAGGTAAGGATGAACTGGTGGCAGTATTGGATTGGACACTGCTGGATGACTGGTTGGCAAAGTATGAGGATGACCTTTAATATTTGGTCTGACCTTATGAGGTCTAATTATGATAACTATGCTCTAATGAGGGACGAAGATCCAGAAGCAGAGTGCATCGAATGGTTCTGGGTTTCATTGAATGAGGATGATACCTATCCAAAAGAATTTCTTGAGGAATTGATGCAAATGGTAGATGACATTGAAACCGGAAAGGTAGAAACAATTCCTATGGATGATTTATTAGAAGATCTTAGAAAGTCTTTGGAAGAAGATGCTGAATTGACAGAAAATAAATAAGGTAGTATCATTTGACTTGATACGTACCTCATCACAACTTGATTAAATTTTATGGCAAAAGGATTTACAGTTAAAGCAAAAGAACCAGAAGAACAACCACTTTTTGATGTAGAAAGGTGTAGAGAAAGAATTAAAGGAAAAACTATTGTTTTCTGTTTGCCTGGTAGGGGCGTATCCTACACATTCCTGAAAAACTTCGTTCAACTGTGCTTTGATCTAGTACAGGCAGGAGCAAGTATTCAGATCTCTCAAGACTATTCATCTATGGTAAACTTTGCAAGATGCAAAGTACTTGGTGCTAATGTTCTTGCAGGTCCAGATCAGGAACCTTGGCAGGGTAGATTAGAATATGATTATCAACTCTGGATTGACTCAGACATTGTGTTCAATACAAATGCATTCTGGGCAATCTTCGACATGGATAAGGATATTTCATGTGGTTGGTATGCTACAGAAGATGGTAGAACTACCTCAGTTGCACATTGGTTAGAAGAGAATGACTTCAGAAACAATGGTGGCGTTATGAATCATGAGATGGTCGATACCATTGTCAATAGAAAGAAACCATTTACAGTTGATTACACTGGATTTGGTTGGGTTCTAATTAAGAAGGGCGTATTTGAGCATCCAGAAATGAAGTATCCTTGGTTTGCACCTCAAATGCAAGTCTTTGACTCTGGTGAAGTTCAAGATATGTGTGGAGAAGATGTTTCCTTCTGTCTTGATGCTAAGAGAAAGTGTGGATTTGATATCTGGTGTCACCCACAAATTAGAGTTGGTCACGAGAAAACTAGGATTATCTGATGGACAAATATCGCATCCTTTGTAATGAAAGAGTGATTTATAAAGATCTTTCTGAAGAAGAGATGTTTGATGTAATGGACGACCTGTCTCAACAATTTTATGAGACTGGGGTTCCCAATCCAGGGGACATCATGGTAGAATGTATTAGAACACAGGAGATTTAATTATGGCAAAGCGTCCTTCACTGACCAATAAAGTCATCATCGAGAGCAAACCAAAGAAGACTCGTCAAGGAATGTCTCAACATACTAAACTATCTGCCTCATCTCGCAATGGAGCAAAGAAGAAATATAGAGGACAAGGCAAATAATATAGATAAAGCAGGGAAAACCCCTGCTTTTTTATTAGTTATAGGGATGGCAACCCCTTAAAAAGTTCTAATTCACTAGAATTAGGAGCAATTATGTCAAATTTACCAGTGGACAGAGACCAAAATTACATGCATCAGATGTGGGGAACCACAAAACTTGTCACCGATTACAATTCTAAACAAAAAATCAAGACAATTCAAGAAATTATGCATGATGATATCCCAAAAAATAATCATTTCTTAAAGGAACAAACAGAAATTCATGAAAAAATTAGAAATGATGAAGATTATGATGATTGGGAGTATGGAACTGAACCAACTTATGGAAAACCACAATAAATACAATTAAATAATAGACTAATACAGTGCCTTTAGAATCTGTTTCAAGGGGATTTAAAGATATCAGTCTGTCTTTTAAGAGAAATCCAGTTACTAATGACATTATTTCATTAAGAAATGAGGATGCAATTAAAAGATCAGTGATCAATCTAGTGAGAACTAGAATTGGCGAGAGATTTTTTAATTCCCTTTTAGGTTCTAAGGTTGAAAACTATTTCTTTGAGCTGGCTGATATTGGTATTGAAGAACCTATTAGGGAAGAAATTAAAACAGTAATTAATAACTTTGAACCCAGAGTGATACTAAGAGATGTTAATGTTGACCTTTATCCAGAAGACAATGCCATGAATGTAAGTATTGTTTATGATATTGTTGGTCTAAGTGCACCACAGCAGGCAGTAACCTTCATATTACAACCAACCAGATACTAATGGCATTTACACAGTTTACTAATCTAGATTTTGATCAGATTAGAGCATCAATCAAAGATTACTTAAGATCAAGTTCAACCTTTACTGACTTTGACTTTGAAGGGTCTAACTTTTCTATTCTGATTGATGTACTTGCATACAATACATATTTGACCGCCTTTAATACCAACATGGCAGTCAATGAGTCATTCATTGACAGTGCTACCCTAAGAGAAAATGTGGTATCTCTTGCCAGAAATGTTGGTTATGTTCCTCTATCAAGAAGATCAGCAACTGCAAAGATAACTTTTACTCTTACTGGACTTAATTCTGCATACAAAACTGTAACTCTTAAGAAAGGAATTGTATGCACAGGCAACTTAGATAATACCAGTTATATTTTTTCAATTCCAGAAGACATTACTATTGGAATTGCTCAGGGAGAAGCAACTTTTAGTAACATTACAATTTATGAAGGCACTCTATTAACAAAGACCTTTGTAGTAGATACTTCACAACCCAACCAAAAATATATTTTACCTAATCCATTTATTGATACATCTACCATTAGAGTTAGCGTAAAAGATACACCACAGTCAGCAACATCATCAGAGTATGTTGCTGTAGACAATATTATTAATATTAATTCTGATTCAAGAATTTTCCTAGTTCAAGAAATTTCAGATGAAAAATATGAATTATTTTTTGGAGATGGTATCTTTGGAAAGAAACTAAGCAATAATAATGAAGTAGTTGCAACTTATATTACAACAAATGGAAAACAGGGAAATGGTGCAAGTGATTTTGTCTTCTCTGGAACTATAGTTTCAAATACTGGAGTAAATGTGGGCACCAATGTTGGTGTAATTGTAACCACAGAAGCAGCAAATAATGGAGATGATATTCAATCCGTTGAATCAGTTAGGTATTATGCCCCAAGAATGTACTCCACCCAATATAGGGCAGTAACTGCATCCGATTATGAGGTACTATTACCATCATTATATCCAAATATAGAGTCTGTGACTGCTTATGGTGGCGAAGAACTCAATCCACCTCAATTTGGAAAGGTTTTTATAGCAGCAAAACCAAAAAATTCAGATTATCTTTCCGAACAGACAAAGGAATCATTACTTAATTCTCTAAAAAGTTACTCTGTAGCAGGAATTCAACCTCAATTTGTAGATATTAATGTATTGTATGTTGAATTAGACTCTACAATTTACTATAACTCTAATTTTATTGGTGCTCCAAGTGATTTAAAAGCACAAATTTCAAAATCACTTGAAAGTTATGCAGATTCTACGGATTTAAACAAGTTTGGAGGAAGATTTAAGTACAGCAAAGCAGTTAGAATTATAGACTCTACAAATAATTCAGTAACATCAAACATTACTAAGGTAAGAATCAGAAGAAATATTGGAGCTATAATTGGAGATCCTACTCAATATTTTGTTTGTTATGAAAATAGATTTTTTGCATCTCCATCAGGATATAATATAAGGAGTACAGGATTCTATATTGATGGATTGTCTAGAATGGTTTACATTTCGGATAAACCAAATTCAGATTTAACTTTAGGTAGATTATATCTATTTTCTATGGATGGAGAAGAAGAAACTACTGAAGTTCAAAATGTAGGGGAAGTAAATTATATCACTGGTGAAATTAATATAGATAATATAAATGTGTCTTCTACTGTTCTTCCTAATAATATCATCGAAATAGAGGCAACTCCATATTCAAATGATATTATTGCCAAAAAGTCAATTTATTTAAAACTTGATATAGGAAAGAGCACATTAAATATGGTGAAAGACATTATTTCATCTGGGGAAAATGCATCAGGAAGCAGATTTGAACCAGAATCAAGCTACTCAACTGGAACCAAAATAAGAAGTTAAGATGGTAGAAAACCAAAAGCTAGTAAAAATTAGTGACTTAGTAGATAATCAAATACCAGAGTTTATTTTAGCAGATAATCCAAATTTTGCTGAATTTTTAAAACAATACTATAAATCCCAAGAGTTTCAGGGGGGAGTAGTAGATTTATCTGAGAATCTATTCGACTATAAGAACTTTCTAGCTTTTAATTCTACAAATTTAATAGAAAGCACAAAACTAACTCAGGATGTAGATCTTTTTGATGAAGAAATCTATGTTGAATCTACAAATGGTTGGCCACAGTCTTATGGTCTATTAAAAATTAATGATGAAATTATTACTTATACTGGCATAACTACTAATTCTTTTACTGGTTGTGTAAGAGGTTTTAGTGGAATTGAATCTCTAGAACAAGAATCAAATCCAGAATTTTTAGTATTTACTACTACTGAGGCAGGAATTCATACTTCAACAACTTCTGTAGAAAATTTAAGCAATCTTTTTCTCATTGAGTTTTTTAAAAAGCAAAAGACTCTATATACCCCAGGATTTGAAGAGGTTGACTTTGACAATGAAATAAATCCACAAAATTTCTTAAGTAAGGCTAAAACTTTTTATCAATCAAAGGGAACTGATGAGGCATATAAAATTTTATTTAAAGTTTTATATGGAGAAGATGTAAAAGTATTAAAACCAAGAGAATTTTGTTTTACTCCATCAGATGATAAATGGATTGTAACTGAAACTTTCATTTGTGACTTAGTAGAAGGAAACCCATTTAACTTAGAAGGACAAACATTATATCAAGATGCAGATCCTTTCAATAAAAATGTTCTTCCTGCAAGTGGATCAATATATGCAGTAGATTCTTTTCAACTAAATGGAAAAGTTCTATACAAAATTAGAATTTTCTCCGGTTACTCTAATAATTTAAATCCAAAAGGATCAATATTTGGAACTTTTGTTCCAACATTTAAGACATATGTAGTTGAAGATGTTGTTGCTAATTCAAATTCAATTTTTGTAGATTCTACAGTAGGATTTCCAAGATCTGGAAGATTTTATATTGGAAATACAATCTATGAATACACAGATAAAACAAATAATCAATTTTTAAATGTATATACCATTGGGTATGCTAATATTAACTCATCAATTGAAAGAAAATCACAAATAATTTCTACCAATAATGTATATTCTTATGAAGATGGAGATATAAACAAAAAAGTAGTTTTGACCCTTAATAATGCATTATCTACTTTTGATCCTGTAATTTCATTATATGCATTAGAAGGAGATCCATTAAAAATTGATAATATTGGTTATACTGACAATAATACATTTGTAAAATCACTGAAATTTAATCTTCCATTATCAATTTATTCTGGAAAAGCAGTAAACTCTATTACTCCGGGAGTAAGATCTACAGCAAAGCAAGGATTTGGAATTAGTAATGGACTAGCACTAACCAAATATGATCATAATTTAATAAATGGAGATATTGTAGATTTATTTGTAAAAACTCAAGGAAAATATCAACTTTTATTGTCAAATTTACAAATAACTACAACTTTATCAAAAGAATTTAATGTTCAAAGTATTCAGGATACTTCCATTCTGAATAAAGATGTTTTATTCAGAAGAAAACTCAAAAAAACCAAGGCAATTCCATTTACAAAATTATTTGATAATATCAATAACAAGTATACTGCAAATATTCAAGATGCTTATGCTGATGATAATTACAATTACTTAACATCAAATGGATTGCCAGATTATGAGGTAAATCCATATATTAAAGAATTTACATTTGAAGCAAATATTGATAATAGTGCAACTTTAATAGGATCTCATAATTTTTATACTGGAGAGGCAGTTAAAGTAGTTGGATATGCAGTAACTGGAGAATTTTCAAACTCTGTTGGGTTTGCAACAGGAGATACTTATTATGTCAATAGATTAGGACCTTCTTTATTGGCATTATCAGAAAATAGAGAAAATATTGGAATTAAAAATATAAATCTTTTAGAATTGACCCCAAATGGATTTATTTTTGGTAGACTGATTAACATTGTTTTACAAAGTTCTCCAATATATGGAAATAATTTTTCTACAACAAAAACTTTTAAGAAAATTCCAAAATTTCCAAAGTTTGAAAAGCAAAAAGTAGAAACTCAACCAGGTCCTATTGGGGTATTTGTAAATGGAGTTGAGATTCAAAATTATAAGTCATATGATAAGATTTGCTATGGACAAATAGAAACTTTAGATGTTTTAAATTCAGGAGAAAATTATAGCCTAATTAATCCCCCAAGATTTAGAATTTTTAATGGTAATGATGAAGATACCGAAACTTTCCTAATTCCAGAGATGGAAGGAGAATTAAAAGGACTACTTATTTCAAATCCTGGGTATAACTATGAAGATACTCCAACAGTAACTATAACTGGTGGAAACAGAAATGATGTTCCCACAACAGTTAAAATGAGATTTATAAACAAAGAAATTGAATTTAATGCTACTACTAGAGCAACAGTAGTAAGAACTGTAGACAATGACTTCCAATTTGGAACATTACATGGATTCACTGAAGGTGAGGCAGTAGTTTATGAAACTAATGAAACTTTCCCAATTGGAATTGGATCTATAGTTGATGATGGAACTTTGCTAGATCAATCTGTATATTATGTTTCTCAAGTTGGAGCAGGAACTTCTTTCAGATTAGCAGCATCTCAGCAAGATGCTTTAACTCAAACTAATTTAATCAATATCAGAACTACTGGTGGTGGTGTTCAAAAGTTTAGATCTTTAGAAAAAATTCAAGTAATTGATGAAGTAAGTTATGTAGGAATCCAAAGTGGATTTAAGTACAAAAAATTATCATTTGGACCAGAAGATATTAACATTTATGATAATGTGTTTTACTTCAACAATCATGAATATGAAAATGGAGAAGAAGTAGTAGTAACTCAAGATGGAACTACTTTAGGAGGAACTACTGCTGGTCAAATTTATTATATTGATAAGATAGATGAAAATAGTTTTAGACTTTGTACAGATGCTACTAGAAAAAATATTTTAAAGATTACTAGTACAGATTTTGCTAGCACATATTTTGTTCAATATCCACCAATTGAAGTAAAAATTAATGGCAGATTTAAAAAAACATCTACAGCAGTTACTGGATATGGAGCAACTATAGTTCCTATAGTAGAAGGATACGTAAAATCAGTAAAAGTTCAAAGAGGACTGGCAAAACCTGCTAAAAAACTTCTTGGATCTGCAGATATTGTAAATTATCACAAACAACCAAAAGTTATAGTTTTAGAAGGTGTTGATGCAGAATTTCAACCTCTTATTGAAGATGGTAAGATAATTAAAGTTATAGTAAAAAATGCAGGAAGTAATTATTTTAATAATTTTGAACTAGTTACAGAAGGACAAGGATATGGTGCTCAATTATCTCCAGTTATTAGCAATGGACAAATTTATAATGGGCAAGTAAGTTATGGGCAAATAATTGAAGTTAAAGTAATAAATGGTGGAGTTGGGTATGCATCATCAGATACTACTGTAAGAATTCAAAACAAAGGGAAAAATTTATCAGTTACTGCAAATTTAACTTCTTGGACTTTAAATGAAGTAACAAAACTTGGAATTTCTAATCTATCAAATGGATACTTATTTGGAAATAAGTATTCAAAATTTGGAAATACTTATGGTGTATTTTTCCTTGATAATAATTTAATCAATTCTTTGGGAATTACTTCAACAAGACATTCACCTATTGTTGGTTGGGCATATGATGGTTGTCCCATTTATGGTCCATATGCTTATGAAAATTCAGATGGAACTGGTAACATTGTTAGAATGACAAGCGGTTACAGTAAAAATAAAATTAGTCCCCCAGCAAACCTGGAGTGTATAGAAGATTATAGGTTTACAAACACTGGAACACTAGATGAAAATAATGGAAGATTTGCTGTAACTCCAGAATATCCAAGAGGAATTTATGCTTATTATTGTACTGTAGACTCAAACAATTCTCCAGTATTCCCATATGTAATAGGAAATACTTATAATTATATTCCAGAGTATTCTAATTTTGATTTAAATCAAACTCAAGACTTAGATTTTAATGATTTGGAAATTATTAAATATACTAAACCATATAGAGTAGAAGATAAAGAAAACTACTATGAGTATTTTGATAACATAGTTTTTTCTGAAAGATCAGATGCAATAGTGACATCAACTTCTTCTGGAAATATATCCTCAATAAATGTTATTGATGGTGGATTAGACTATGAAGTTGGAGATAAAATAGAATTTTTTGAAGAAGAGTCTGGTGGATTAGGAGCATTTGCAGAAGTAAGTAAGGTTTCTGGAGTTGGAATTTCTACCATATCTTCAGGAATAACTACATTCTATAATGTAAAATTTGTTTCTATTGATTCTGGAATATTAGGAATTGCAACTACTTCTCATAATTTTAAATCACAAACTTTTGTCAATATCAGTGGTATTTCAACTACAGATTATTCTCAATTAGAAGGATTCAGAAGAATTAATGTAGAATCTCCATCTACAATATTAACACAAGCATTGCCTGATGCTGTTACTACTGGAATTGTAACTAGTATTAAAATAAAATCTCCAATTTCAAGTTATAGGATTGATGATCAATTAAAAATTGGATCAGAAACTTTAACAGTTATTGGAATTGATAGAAACAATAATCAACTAAATGTTTTAAGAGAAGCAGGATCCCCTGGATATACAACTAGCACTTCTGTTTCTGATGTAATAACTAAATTTACTTTTTCTTATTCAAATTTAGAGAAATCTTTAACAGAATTAGATGAATCTTATTACTTTAATCCCGAAGAGACAGTTTCTGTAGGAATTAGTACAGTATCTGGAATTGGAAATACCTTAGCAGTGTTTCCTCTTGGATATGGAATTTCATTAACAAAATATGTAGAGCATGGTGGAATATATCTACCAGGAAATAAATTTAGAGATGGTGAAAAAGTAGTATACAGTTTACCCACACTAACTGCATCATCTATTGTAACTAATGCTGGAAATTTAGCAGATCTTCCAAATCTTTATGTTATAAAATTAGACTCTGATGTTATTGGATTAGTACAAGATATTAAAGATATTAAAAATAGAGAGGCTATTCTTAAATATAACTCTTTAGGAACTGGAAATCTTCACAAGTTTAAAACTCAAAGAAATATTGTTACTGGAACAGTAACTCAAGTAAATGTTAATGTTTCCACTGCTTCCACTCATGGTCTATCTGTGGGAAATAATATTGAAGTAAATGTAATTTCTGGAGTCAGCACAACTTATGTTGTTGGTTATTCTACAGTTACTAAGAGAGTGTTAATTAATGGACAAACAAATCCTAAAATAAGAGCATATGCAAATGAAAAAATTATATTTGATCTAACAGATCCAAGCATTGTGGGAAAAGATTTTAATCTATATGGAGATAATTTCTTTAGGAATCCATATTTTGGTAATGAAAATGGAGTGGAAGTAATTAAATCATCAACTCAACTATCTCTACAGATAACAGATTTTACTCCAAGACTACTATACTATAATTTGACTAATATAACAACAAATGATGAAATTTATCCAGATATTACAATAGCAAATAACAATGAATTAAAAATTGAAAATAGCATTTATACCTTACAGAGTCAATTAATTGGTATAACAAGTACTACTTTTACTTACAATTTACCATTTTTCCCAGAAAAAGAAAAATATACAAATATTTTATCTCAACTTAAGTATAATGTTTTAGATAAAAATATTAAAGGACCAATATCTGAGGTAAAATTAATTTATGGTGGTTCTACATATAAAAAACTTCCTGAAATTAAGTCAATAACCACAAAATCTGGACAAGGAGCAAATCTTTATCCAGTTACATCTAATATTGGAAATATTAAAAAAATTAAAATTACAAATACTGAAAGTGTATTTTCTAGTGATAAAACAATATCTCCAGTTTCTACTTTATTCACAGCAGTAAGAACTAAAAATAATTACAAAGTTTCTTCATGTAAAATACTAGATTTTGGAAAAAAATATATAACTCCTCCAATATTAAAATTATATAATAAAGTAAATGATACGATAATAGATTCTTTTTCTGCTGTGGCTGTATTAAAATCTCAGTCTATTGATCAGGTAGTAATTATCAATCCAGGAACTAATCTAAAAACAACAGATAATACTATTGTAGCAATAAACAATAGTAATGGAATTAGAGTTCTTAGTGCATCAGTTAGTGGATCTGGTCCATATGATATTGATTTGACTTTAGAAACTCCTTTATCAGGTTTTTCTACAGCAAATCCTTTACCAATAGAAATTGGAAATCAAATATTTGTAGAAAATATTATTAGTAGTGGAGGATCTGGATTTAATAGTTCTGATTATAAATATGAACCTTTTATTGTAACATTTGTCAATCAAAACTTTAGTTCTCCAGATGCTGCAATAGTTAGATACCAAACTTCTACTTTTCCTGGAGTTTTTAGCTCATCAACTTTTAATGCCTCAGTTTCAAAATATGATGATTTAGTAAAAATAAAACCAACACTAGAAAAACTTACATTTTTAAATGGTGAGGAAGTAGAAGGAAATCAAATAATTAGAAACTTAAATATTGACAATGAAAATAATGAACCTATTTCTGATGTTATAAAATTCCACACTTCATCCGGACTAGTTAAAGATTCTATAATAACAGGTGCATCTTCAGGATCTAAAGCAGAAATATCTACTGTAGAAACTTTTGATGCCAATTTAAAAATATCATCTAGTGTTTCTGAAGAAATTGGTTGGAAAGATTTTAGAGGAAATCTTTCCACAATATTACAAAAACTTCAAGACAATGACTATTATCAAAACTTCTCATATTCATTAAAGAGTAGAAAATCATTTACAGATTGGCAACCTATAGTTTCAGATCTTGCTCATGTTTCTGGATATAAGCAATTTGGAGACTTATCTATAGAATCAGATCTTCCAGTAGGAATTGCAAACACCCTTAGTGTTAAATCAGATTTTTCATCTTTAATCAATGTTTCATTAGTTTCAGAATCCGATGTATCAACTATCAGTAATTTTGATTTGGTTATTGAAGAAGATATAGATGATAGTGAAGGTCTTTATTCAGAATTCTTAAAGTTTGGAACTAAAAAGCTATCTGACTTCTTAATATCAAAAAATAATAGAGTTCTTTCTATTGATAATATTTCAAATTTATTTGACACTGATAATTCTCCTTTTGTTTTAGTTCCATTAGATACAGTCAATACATATTCTGATTCTATTGTCCTAAAATATTTCTTCTTTATTGGAGCAACTGTTTCTTTCTTTGGAGACTTCCAAAAACCTCAAGTGTTTGACTTATTTGTAACTAGAACTGAAGATACTATCAGTTTATCTTCTTATGCATATTATTATGATTTTTATTCTGAATCTGGTGCAGTAAATTTCCCACTTGGAGAAATAAAAGCAACAACAAATCCTGTAAATGCAGATGAAATAGTTATTAACTTTAGTCCAAGAAACATTTTCAATAGTTATGCAATAAGAGCAATGAAAGATACTGCAAAAATTTCAGTTGGTATTGCTTCTACATCATATGGAAATGTGGATAACATAGAAAATACAGTAAGTTATGCATCTACTTCTTCTCCATCAACACAAATTCTCTATAGTTATCCTCTATCAATTTTAACATCTGGAACTGGAATTATTGGAATATCTTCAACTCCAAACAAAGTTCAAAATGCATTTGAATTTTCTTTTATAAAAGATTCCAACAATATAATTAACTACAATGTATTTGCAGAGAAAATAACTAGAGATTTAGGAACTTTTGGAATAACTACAAGTGCTGGAAGTGTTCAATTTACATTTACTCCAGTTTCTGGAATTGGAATTACTGTATTTACAAACTTGAATATTTTAAATACAAATGTTGCTTCTCCAAATACAGTAACAAATGAACTCAGTGTTGTTACTAGTGAAAGTCTGACTTACAGTGGATCATCTCAAGTATCAATATCAACTGTATCAGAAGCATTTGCTGCAACTAAGTTTATAATTGAAGCAGAAAAAACTGTTGGATTAAGTACTCAAAGATCAATTTTCCAAATAAATTCTGTACATTTCCAGGACTATAATAACAATACATTATATGGATTTGTTGGAAATTTAGATATTGAAGAATTTGCAGTTGAAACAATTTATAATCCTTCCCCTGGAGAATATATACTATCATTTACTCCAAGTGAATCTGCAGTTTATAAATTTAAAATATCTAAAAAAAGTCTCCTTTCCCCTAACATCTAATAAATATTTCAAAAAATGCCTGTTTCAGATATTGGTGCAATTTATACTCCATCAATCTATGGGAGAACTTCCTTTCCCCTTAGACATCAACAGGAGCCAATTTTTTTCAAGATCTTTGATGGATCATCTCAAAATATAGTAGGAATAGTATCAGATCAAATTACAATAAAAGATCATTTCTTTAAAACAGGCGAAAGATTAATTTATAGTCCAGGAACTGGAACATCTATTGGCATAAACACTAATGGTCCTGGAAACATTGATTTTAGTAGTTATCTTCCATCTACAGTTTATCCTATAGTTTTAGATAAAGACACTATAAGAGTTGCTCTAGCAGCATCTTTGGCTTTATCTGGTGATTATATTGGAATAACTACAACTGGAATTGGATCTGCTCATACTTTATTAGCAGAAAAACAAAATTCAAAATGTTTGATTTCTATTGATAATATTATCCAATCTCCAATTTCATTTGGTTCAACAGTTGGTATAGTAACATTTTCAAATACTTCATTTACTTTAGATAAATTAGAAAATGTAAAGTTAGGAAGTTTCTTGAGAGTTACAAATGGAATTGAGCAGGAAATAGTAAAAGTTTCTGCTATTAACTATACAAATAAAAATATTTCCATATCCAGAGGAACTGGGGTAATGGGAACTCCACAGATTAATTTTACTGGAATTATAACTCAAACCCCAGCTGAAGTTTTATCTGGCAATTACAATATAGTTAAAGATATTATATACTTTGCAGATCCACCTTTAGAAGGAAAAAAAGTTAATTTAAGTATACCAATTTCAGATATAGATTTTGAAGATAATAGTTTTGCATATTTTACTGGATCAGATGTAAATATAATTACAGGATCTCAGGCAGTTTTTTATTCAGAAAATCCTCCAGTAGAATTAGCAAATGGAACAGTCTATTATTTAATAAGAAGTGCTAATAACACTTTTAAGTTTGCTACTAGTCTTTTTAATGCTTTTAGTGGAATTTCTGTGGATTTTTCAACAAACAGTGGTAATGAATTTCCAGTTTCTTCTTTTCAGTTATTTTTAGTTCTTCCCACAGAAAACAGTTCATTCCAAGGAAGAGTATTCTTAAGATCTAATTATAATGGAAATTATGTCTTTGATGATATTTCAGAACAATTTACTGGAATAACTAGTTCCTTTGAATTAAAAGTTTCTGGGGTAAGTACAATAGGAATAAGTTCAGATAATGGCGTTGTACTTTTAAATAATATTTTTCAATATCCAAAATCTAATGAAGCATTTGAATTTAGGGAAGTTGGAATAGGAAGCACTGGACAAACTTTTATAGAATTTAAAGGATTTTTAGATACAAAAACATATGATGTTAATGTTGGAGGTTTGCCTAGAGGTGGAATTATAGTTTCATATGGAGTAACTAGTGGTACTTTATACCAACCTCTACTTGCTGCAAATGGATTTGCTGTGGTTTCTGCTGCAGGTACAATATCCAACATACACATTGGAGATCCTGGATCTGGATACAGAACTGGAATAACAACTTATTATATTAATGTAGAGAATGCAGAACTTCCTGGAAGTGGATCTCTTGCAGTTGCTTATCCTAATTCTTCAGGAATAATAACAGGGGTTGGAATTTTAACTGGAGGATCTGGATATCAATATAATGGAGTTTCTACAAGTTTATCCTCAACTATAAATCTACTAGATCCAAATGGAACTCCAATAGGAGTTGGAACTACTTCTATATTTGAAAGATTTAGGGGAGAACTAGTAAGTATTACCAATCCAGGTTATGTTTTAATTGACAGTGAAATTATTAAATACACAGGTATTAACAATTCAACTAGTCAATTAACAGGAACTGTTAGGGGACAACTTGATACAGTTGGTCAATTACATTCAGCAGGAACTCAAGTTACAAAATATGAATATAATTATATTGTTAAATTTGATGCCCCATCTCCATATGATGATGTTCCTTTAGTTGGATCTGCTGCTGGAATTGGTGCTTCTATTACATTTAAAGTTAATGAATTTGGAGAAGTTAGTGATTTAATCTTCACAAATAAAGGATATAACTATAAAGTTGGTGAAGTTTTAACTCCATCTGGAACAATTGGTGTTTCAACTCAAATTGAAGATCATAAGTTAAAAATTACAATAAATGAAGTAGCAAAAGATGATTTTTCTGCATGGAATATTGGAAAACTTAGAAAATTAAATGATCTGACCGAAAAAGTAAATGGGCGAAGAAGAATATTTACTTTATTTGAAACAGTTCAAACTCCGTTGGGTTTTATTACTAGAAGGACTAGTTTAGAAGCAGATCCAGGATCACAAGTTGATCTATCATATAATTTATTAGTATTTGTTAATGACATTTTACAAATTCCAAATGAATCATATGTATTTCTGGGAGGTTCTCAACTAGAGTTTACTGAAGCTCCCCCATTAGGAAGTAATATAAAAGTTTATTTTTATGAAGGATTTGATGGTGATTCTGAGTTTTTCCAATCCCAAACTGATGTAAAAGAGGGTGATAAACTAGTAGTTCAAAGAGATATTTTTGGAACTACTCCAGTAGAACAAAAAACTAGAGTTGTACAAAGAGTAGTCAGTTCCGACACACTTAGGACTGAGGTTTATTCTGATAGAGGTCTTTCTGAGTCATCATCACAAAGAAGATCTGTTGCATGGACTCCACAAAAAGCAGATTCTATTATAAATGGTGAGTTTGTATCAAAATCTAGAGATAGACTTTTATCTGGAATTACTAGCATATTCATAATATCTAAACCAATTCTTTCTGGAATTACTACTATTGGATATGCTACAACTGCTAGTGGAACTTTTAATGGATTCTGCACTAGTATAATTGGCATTAATACAAATGCTGGAATTGGTAGTTTACTTCAAATTGGAGATTATGTAGAAGGTAGTTATGTTTCTACTGGTTGTACAATTGTATCAATTGGATCCAGTATCATTGATATAGGATCTCCATCACTAGGAATATCTACAGGATCCTCTAATCTTTTCTTAGGAATCACTTCTTATTCATCTTCACCAGTTGGAATAAATACAATTCCACTATCTTTCTATAGAAAGAACTAATAAATAGCAATAAAGTATCAAGAGCAAATGCCAGCAATAGTTACTGATAAAATAAGATTGTTAAATTGCAACAATTTCATTGAGGATGTTGCTGCAGGAGGTTATTATATTTTTCTTGGATTGCCAAATGCAACTAATTTAGACACTGATTGGGATACAAGTCAACCAAGTCCAATTGATAATGATCTTTATCTAAACTCTTATAGAGATACTATTTTAGGTGTAAAAAAAGTAAACACTTCTGATGTAATTAGAGTAATACCAAAATTGCAATGGATAAGTGGAAGAAAATATGATATGTATAGACATGATTATAGTGTCTATAATTTATCACCTGTTGCTTCTGCTACCAGATTATATGATTCTCAATACTATGTTGTAAATAGAGATTTTAGAGTTTATATTTGTTTGAATAATGGATCTGCTCCATCAAATCAAAATACAGGAGTAATATCAACTCAAGAACCTTTACACACTGATGTTTCTCCAAGAAAAGAAAGTGATGGATATGTTTGGAAGTATCTTTATACTTTAAGTCCAGCAGATGTTTTAAAATTTGATTCTACAAATTATATCACAGTTCCAAATGATTGGACAACAACCACAAACGCTGAGATTTCAAGAGTAAGATTAAATGCATTTAATGGACAAATTCAAACTATTTTAATTGAAAAACAATCTCAGTATAATTTTGTTGGCACATTAACTGGTGTTCCAATTAAAGGTGATGGATTTGGAGGAGAAGCAAGTGTTGTATTTGATGAAGAATCAAAACCAGTTTCAGTGGAAGTAACTGCTGGAGGATTAGAGTATACTTATGCAACTTTAGATTTGGATTCTGTTCTTCCACCTTTAGGGGGAGAAAAAGCAATATTTAATGTTATTATTCCACCTCCAGGTGGACATGGAGCAAATGTATATACGGAACTTGGTGCAACCAGGGTTTTGGTTTATAGTAGAATTGAAAATGATCCAACCAATCCAGATTTCATAGTTGGAAATCAATTTTCTAGAGTTGGAATAATTAAAAATGTAAAAGCATTTGGAACTAACTCCAATTTCACTCAAAGTAGTGGTTCTGGGGTCTATGCCGCAAAAATGAATACATCTACAATATCAGAATCTTTAGATTCAGTTATTACCCAAACTTCTTCAAATGCTGTTGGAAATTTAGTAAGTTTTGATCCAATTACTAAAGTTCTTAGGTATGTTCAACCTAGAACAAATTACATGGACACCTATGCTGTAGGAAATATTATTACAATAGATTATCAGTATGCAAATAGTAGCAGTGGAATCCAAACTGCTACTATCTATGACCAAAATGAATTTGATAATTCAACAAATATAGTCATAGGATCAAACTCATATCCAATAGACACATCTTTTGTAGGATCTCAAGTAACAGTAGGATCTGTTGAGTATTATCTGGGACAAAATTTTTCAGCAGGTCTATCTAGCCCAGATATAAATAACAAGAGTGGTGAAATACTCTATGTAGATAATAGAGCCTCTGTTACCAGAGCACCTCAACAAAGAGAAGATATAAAAATCATTTTAGAATTCTAAGAAAATGCCCCAAAGTACAAACTTAAACAAAACTCCATACTATGATGATTTTAATCCAGAAAAGAACTTTTATAAAGTTCTTTTCAAACCTGGAGTAACTGTACAGACAAGGGAGCTTACTACTTTACAATCTATTTTACAAAATCAAATTGAGAAATTTGGAAGTAAGTTTTTCAATAATGGTGGGGTAGTTATCCCAGGAAATACTGCATACATTCCTGTATATAATGCAGTTGAAGTTGAAAGAATTTATAAGGGTATTAATGTAGAAGATTATTTTTCTTCTCTGATAGGACAAACATTGACTGGAGTTGATAGTGGAATAACTGCTAAAGTAGTCAATGTCCTTAAGGCAAACAAGTCAGAAAGAGAAAGAACAACAATTTATGTAAAATATTTAACTTCTGCAGCTGATTTTGAGACTGAAATTTTTTCTGCAGGAGAAGAATTAACTACAAATCTAGATATTCCTCTTGGATCTGGATTTATTCTTCAGGGGGAACCTGTACTTCAAATTGCAGATCCAGTTGGAAGAAATCCATTTTCTGTGGGTACTGCTGCAAGAATAGAAGAAGGAGTATATTTTGTTAGAGGATACTTTGTAGATGTTCAATCTCAAGAAATTATTCTTGAACAATATAGCAATACTCCATCATACAGAGTTGGATTAGCAATTTCTGAAGAAATTATAGATTCTGCAGATGATCCATCACTTAATGATAATGCTCAAGGATTTTCAAATTTTGCTGCTCCAGGAGCAGATAGATTTACAATTAAATTAACACTATCTAAAAAAAGTTTAGATGATATTAATGATGATAATTTTATTGAACTATTCAGAGTTGAAAATGGTATTATCAGGAAGATTAAGCAAGAAACTACAGGGTCTTTTATCACAGATGTTCTTGCAAGAAGAACTTTTGATGAATCTGGAAACTACACCCTAAATCCTTATACTGTAAAGTCTGTAGAATCTTTAAATGATAGAATTGGCAGCAATGGAGTTTATTTAGAAAATCAAAAAACTTCTCAGGGAGGAGTTCCATCAAAGGATCTTGGATTAATTCAAATATCCCCAGGAAAGTCTTATGTTAAGGGATATGAAGTAGTAACTCAAGAAACAGTATTAGATTTTCCAAAACCAAGAACACTAAAAAGAGTAGAATCATCCTCTGTAGTTTTTAATGGTGGAGATTTAATTAGAATTAATAATGTAAAATCATCGCCAAAAGTTGGACTTTCTACAGATGCTGTAGTATCTCTTCATGCTCAAAGATTAGAAAATCAAGTAGCAACTGGATCCACTATTGGGTTTGCAAGAATTTATGACTTTGAGCATCACAATACTTCATATGAAAGTCCAGCAAGTCAATTTAATCTAAGATTGTTTGACATTCAAACCTATACTAATATTGTAACCAAAACTCCTTTAACTGGAATTTCTGTTGGTGCATATATTCAAGGATCTAATAGCGGTTCTGGTGGATATGTTAAGTCAATTACAGCAGGTGATACTAATTTTTCATTATATCAAGTAACAGGAAAATTTATTGCTAATGAATCTATTGTAGTTAATGGAATATCAAGCACATCAGTTTCAATTGGAACTGTAACTGATTATTCTATTAATGATGTAAAATCTATTTCTGATGGACTTGGATTTGTTTGTGATACTGTACTATCAAATTCAACTTTATTGTCTGGACCATTTAATGTAGATGTATATTCCCCAACAGGAATTGCAACAATATCATCAGTAAATGGATCTGCATTTAGTTCTTCAATAAAAGTTGATGATGTTATTGCATATCAACCTGCAGGATTCACTTCTGCAGTATATGCTAGAGTATCTACATTTAATAGTGGAAAAACTAGAGCAACCATAGTTGGTGTTTCTACAGTTCAAAATATTTGTACTGGAGATGTTGGAATTGGAACTTATACTATCCAATCATTTGATGTAATTAGACCATCAATTTCTCAGTTAGACAATTCAAATCTTTATAATAAACTAGCAAACTCAAATATATCTACTGTAGAACTTTTAAATTCAAGTGTAGCAGTAAAGAGACAGTACACTGGTGTAGTAAAATCATCAACTACATTATCTCTTCCAAGTTTGGTTGGAACTGATTATGTTTATACTGCATTTGATGAAGAAAGATATTCTATCATTAATGCAAATGGAAGCATTGAAAATCTAACTAATGCTACATTTACTTTGTCTTCTGGAGGAAAAGAAGCACAATTTACAAACCTTACTGCTGCTTCTGGTCCATGTGTTGTGATTACAACTCAGATTAAATCTAATGTAAGCTCTAAGAAAAAAAGATATTCTAGATCAAATTCACTCATAATTAATAGAACAAAATATTCATCTCCAAGAAATGCTGGACTAATATTTAATAATGTTTATGGAACTAGAGTTGATGATAATCAAATTAGTTTGAATAATCCAGATATTGTAGAAGTTCATGCAGTATATGAATCATCAGGAACAGCAGATCCTGAGATTCCATGGATTGCAATTACAGATTTAACTAGTCCAACAGCAAATACATCAGATTTAATTCTAGGTGAATATTTGGTGGGTGAAAATAGTGGAGCAGTAGCTGCTTATGTTGAATTAAGAAACTCAACTCAAATTTATCTTGTTTATAAAACTTCTCAAACTTTCCAGGTATCAGAAAAAGTTAAATTTTTGGAAAGTGGATACACAGCAATTATTGGCACTGTAAATGCTGGAGATAGAAATATTATTGACAAATTTACATTAGATAATGGACAAAGAAGAAACTATTATGATTATGGAAGAATTATTAGAAATGCAACTGCACAAGAACCAGCAGGAAGATTAAAAATTTATTTTGACTCATTTACCTTTGACACCAATGATTCTGGAGACTTAATTACAGTAAATAGTTATCTATCTTCATTGTATGGTAGTAAAATTCCTTCATTTGATGGAATTAGAAATACTGATGTAATAGATTTAAGACCAAGAGTTTCAAATTATAACACATCTTCAACTTTAAGTCCTTTTGATTTTTCTTCAAGATCTTTTACTACTTCTGGAGGAAATTCTTCTCAAATTCTAGCATCTGATGAAAGTGTAATTTTTGATTATGATTTTTATCTTGGGAGAATTGATAGACTTACTTTAGATAAGGAAGGAAACTTTAATTTAATTTTTGGAGAACCAAGCGAATTTCCAATATCTCCACAAATTTCACCAGAAGTTTTAGATGTAGCAACTATAGTAGCAACTCCATATATTTACGATATTCAAAATACTGATCAGGTAAGAATTACCTTAGCAGATAACAAGAGATTTAGAATGTCAGACTTGAGATCTCTTGAAGATAGAGTTGAATTTTTAGAATACTATACAGCATTAACTTTATTGGAATCAAGCACTGAAAGTCTTTTAATTGAGGATTCTAATGGGATTAATAGATTCAAGTGTGGATTCTTTGTTGATAATTTTGTAGATGTAAGTTCAGCAGATATTGAAAACCCACTATTTGATGCAACTATTGAGAATGAAACTTTATCTCCAACTATTTCAAATGATAGGGTTGATTTAAGTTTTTATAGTTCAGATAACTCTTTCTCAAAATCTCAAATTAATTTATCAGATACTACATCAACTAATGTAGTAAGAACTGGAGATACTGTAACCTTAAGTTATACTGAAGTAGAGTATTTTAAACAACCATTTGCAAGCAGAATAGTTAGTGTAAATCCATTTGATATTGTTACTTGGGTTGGAAACTTAAATCTAAGTCCAAAAATTGATACATGGACTGTAAGAAAACCTGCAAGATACACTTATATTAGAGGTGGAAATAGAACTGTATATAATGAATATGTTGCTGGATATGAATCCTATATTAGACCAAGAAATATTCAATTTGTTGCCACTAGATTAAAACCAAACACAAGATTTAAATATATTTTTGATTCCAAAGTTGTTAGTGGTTCAGATGCAGTTCCACCAGGTTCACTAGTATTTCCAAAACTTCTTGAAATTACTGATGTTGTTGGATCATTCCAACCAGGAGAAACTGTAAGGGCATATTCTGAAAATGGAACTTTAACTGCACAATTTAGAATTTGTGTTCCAAATCATAAAGATGGTCCATTTAATTCACCAACTTATAGATACACAATTAATCCATACACTCCAACTGTTGGAATTTCATCTCTTTATGGACCTCAATCAACAATATTAAATGTAGATACTGAATCCCTTCAAGCACCAAACCTTGGTGAATATTGGGGAAATGTTTCAACTGGATCCAGACTTTATGGATTGACCAGTAGAGCAACTGCTAGAGTATCAGACAATAGACTAATTACAGATGAAAATGGATCTGTAGTTGGAAGTGTATGGACTGGTATGGACCAATTTAAAACTGGAACTACTACTGCTAAGATTACCACTCAGCAAGCATCTCTGGGGGTTCCTGGAGAGTTTACCAGTGAAGCACAAAATATATTTACATCTAAGGGAACTATTATACAACCAACATATACAATTTGGTATGATCCTCTTGCTCAAACTTTCATTGTAGATGATGAAACAGGAATAGTTCCAACTTCAATAGATCTATTTTTTGCAAGTAAGGATTCTGCAATTCCAGTAGAAGTTCAAATTAGAGAAGTTGTAAATGGTTATCCAGGAACTCCAGATAAAATAGTTCCAGGTCTTTCAAAAGTTCTTCTTCCATCTGAAGTAAATGTTAGCAACAATGCTACTGTTGCAACTACATTTAGATTTGACAAAATGGTAAGACTTGAAGGTGGAAGAGAGTATGCTTTGGTTATAGTTTCGGATTCTCCAAATTATTTTGTTTGGCATTCTAGAATGGGAGAAGTTGAAGTTACAACTTCCCAAAATGCAGAAATTGGAAAGGTTATTATTAATAAACAACCTTCTATGGGAGTGATGTTTAAGGCACAGAATGGAAGTACTTGGGTTCCAAGTCCAGAAGATGATATTAAATTTGTCATAAGAAGAGCAGACTTTAATACTTCTGGAGGAACTGTAAGATTATTCAATTCACCACAAAATGTATTGGTTCCAGAAAACAAACTTCCAGAAAGTCCAATATATTCAATTTCAACTAGTGCTTCAACTTTAAATAATGGAAGATATATTAAAATTGAACAAAAGAATCATGGAATGCATTCTCCTGGGGAGAAAGTAAGAATTGTTGGTGTAGAACCAGATTCAATCCCAACAAAACTGACAGTTTCCTATGGTGCTACTGATACTTCATCAATCAGCATTGCAAGCACAACAGGATTTGACACTTATAATGGTTCACCAGTTGGACTATCAAATCCAGGATATGTTAAGATTGATGATGAAGTCATTAAATATCAAACCGTTTTAATTGGTCAATTAGGAGATATAACAAGAGCACAGTTTGGAACTGTTTCTCTTCCCCATCCAATCAATTCCTTAGCATCTAAGTATGAATTTAATGGAGTTCCTCTGAGTAAAATTAATACTACTCATACAATTGAATCAAATCCAAAACCAACCTTAGATTCATACTATGTACAAGTTGCTGCAGGAAGTACATTTACATCTGATAAGTTTGGTGGAGGATCTAATGTTTATGTTGGAAGAAATAAAAACTTTAGTAAGTTGCAGTTAAATGAAAACTTCATAGTTGCTCCAAACAAAACTTCAGTTTCTGGAAGAGTCAGAACAATTTCAGAAAGAAGTATTGATGGAACTGAAATTGCATTTGTAGATCAGGGTTATGAATCAATTGATGTATTTAATCAAACTACATTCAATACCTTGAGATCAGTTATATCAAAAGAAAATGAATCTGAATTCTTGAATTCAACTACATTTGAAGGTCAAAAATCTTTAACTGTAGAACTCTCACTATCAACCTCAGACTCTAAAGTTTCTCCAATAATTGATATTGATCAAATCTATCTTGATGTTGAATCATATAGAGTTAATCAACCAGTTGGATTAAGTTCATATGCATCTGATGGAAGAGTAAATTCTAATACAGAAGATCCACATTCATTTGTTTATACTAGCAGAAGAATTAATCTTTCTCAAAGTGCAACTTCTATTAAAGGATATATTTCATGCTTCAGAAATGCATATTCTGATGTAAGAATGCTTTACAAGATTTATAGAAGTGATGTTCCTGATGAAGATCAGGTTTGGGAACTATTCCCAGGGTATAATAACTTTGATGTAAATGGAAATGTTATTAATTCTGACAATAATGATGGAGGATCTGATACCAATGTTCCAAGCAGTCTAGAAAATGAATATAGAGAATATACATTTACTGTAGATGATCTTCCTTCATTTACTGGATTTGCGATTAAGATTGTAGGAACAACCTCAAATCAAGCAACTCCACCATTAATCAAGCAACTAAGAGGAATAGCATTAGCATAATGAATACTCCATGGTATGCAAAAGTAGAGGGGCATCCTAACCTAGTTAGGGATCTCTCTACAAATGCAATTATTAATACTGATAGTATTGCATCAGAGCAGTACCTTAAAATAAAAGAAAGAAAAAAACAAGAGCAAGAAAAACTAGGCAGAATAGAATCTGATATTGAAGATTTAAAATCTTCTATCAATGAAATAAAATCTTTACTAAGAGGTCTTTATGAATCATGATGAAATGAAACTAGAAACAGTTTCTAAAATGTTTGAGTTTGAAAAAATATCTAGAGAACTCGATACTTGCACTAATATTGATTTATTGAGGAATATTTGCAAATGTTATGTCAAACTATACATGAAGCAACAAGAAACATTAACTTTAATAGATACTAGTTTTAAATCTAAATAATTAAAAAGTTAGTATAATGGCAAAACCAGCATCAAGACAAGATTTAATTAATTATTGCCTTAGGCAACTTGGTGCTCCTGTATTAGAAATTAATGTTGCAGAAGAGCAACTAGATGATAGAGTAGATGAGGCATTACAATACTTTCATGAAAGGCACTTTGATGGTGTCCAAAAGATGTTCATGAAGTATAAAATTACTCAAGAAGATAAAGATAGAGGAAGAGCAAGAGCAGATCAAAAAACTGTTGGAATAGTAACCACTACAGTATCAAGTGGAATTGGAACTTTTAGTTGGGAAGAAAATAGTAATTATATTCCAGTTCCAGATTCAATTATTGGAATAGAAAGAGTTTTTAAACTAAGTAATAGAACCATTGCATCAAACTTATTTAATATTAATTATCAGTTATTCTTAAATGACATCTATTGGTTTAGTTCAACTGAAATGTTGAATTACTATGTAACAAAAAGATATTTAGAAGATATTGACTGGATTGTAAACCCAGATAGGCAATTAAGATTTAATAAAAGACAAAATAGACTCTATGTAGATACTAGTTGGGATACATTGAATGTAGATGATTATCTATTAATAGAATGTTATAGGATTTTAGATCCATCAGAATCTACTAATGTTTGGAATGATTCATTTTTGAAAAAATATACTACAGCATTAATTAAGAAACAATGGGGTCAAAATTTAATTAAGTTTCAGGGGGTTAAACTTCCTGGAGGAATTGAATTAAATGGAAGACAAATTTATGATGATGCTCTTAAAGAAATTCAGAAAATTGAAGATGATATGATGCTTAAGTATGAACTTCCACCTATGGATTTAATAGGATAATATGCTTAATCCATTTTTCATTCAAGGCACTAATAATGAGCAAGGTCTTTTACAAGATCTTATTAATGAACAACTTAGGATGTATGGCATTGAAGTTTATTACATACCTAGACAGATTATTTCTAAGGGAAAGGTAATTAAAGATGTCTTAGTATCTAAGTTTAAAAATGCATTTCCAATAGAAGCTTATCTTGTAAATTTTGAGGGATTTGATAATAATAGTGTTCTCATGTCTAAGTTTGGCGTGAGAATTACTGACGAAATGAATTTTATTGTGTCAAAAGAAAGATTTGACATGTATATTAGTGAAATGATGAAGTTAATTGATGGAATTGAAAATCCATCTAGACCTAATGAGGGTGACTTAATTTATGTTCCACTTTCCGACAGCTTGATGGAAATTAAGTATGTCGAAAACAGAAAGCCATTTTATCAACTCCAAAAAAATTATGTTTATGAGTTAAGATGTGAACTATTTGAATATGAAGATGAAGAAATTGATACTGGATTACCAGATATAGATTATCAACTAAAAGATCTTGGATATGGTGCAGTTTTATCTCTCTCCGGATTAGGAATAACTGCAACAGCATACACTGGACTAGTGAATGGTGGAATTCAAAAAATTGATGTAGTTTCTGGTGGATATAGATATTCATCAACTCCATCCTTAGTAGTAACTGATCCAATCTCTGGAATTAGAGGGTCTGCAGTTGGAGTAATGACATATACTAAAGGTCTAACTTCAACAAAGAGTTTAAAAAAAGTTTATATTGAAAATCCAGGAGCAGGATATTCATCTTCACCAAGTGTTTCCTTATTTGGAGGAAATGGGTATGGAGCATCAGTTAAAGTGGGAATAGCAACTTCAGGTAGCATTGGTATTGTAACTTTAACTTATGCTGGAACTGGATATGCAAAACCACCAACAGTTACTTTTTCATCTCCTGTTTCTGGAGGAACAACCGCAATAGCAGAGGCATTTCTTAATGCTTCTGGAGGAATCTCTACAATTAGAATTGTAAATGCAGGTTATGGTTATACCCAACCTCCAATAGTTACAATTTCTGCAGGTTCAACAGTAGCATATGGAAATTATATTTTTGGCGAAAAGGTAACTGGATCTATTTCTGGTGCAATAGGAATAGTTAAGAGTTGGAATGCAGACACAAAGAGTCTCAAGGTAACTGGAATGGGAACTGATTTTGTAACTGGAGATGTTGTTGTTGGATCTGCAAGTAGTGCAATTTATGTGATTGGTGGTTATAACACATATGAATTAAATGAACCTGCATATGATTCAAATGATGAAATAGAGCAAGAAGCAGATGATATAATTGACTTTACTGAAATAAATCCCTTTGGGGAAGTTTAAATAAATAAAATAAACTGCGACTTATAATGTCTAGGCAAATAATATCTACAGGAACAACTCCAAATGATGGTACTGGGGATACCCTTGCCCAAGGTGCATCTAAAATAAACAGCAACTTTAATGAGATTTATACTACATTTGGAGATGGTGTAAGTCTTACAGGATTTCAAGGAGCAACTGGAGCAAGAGGTCCTCAAGGTGTAGGATCAACAGGTCCACAGGGACCAATTGGACCACAAGGATTTGGTCCTCAAGGTGCTCAAGGATTCCAAGGAGATGTTGGTCTACAAGGACCTCAGGGTGCTGTGGGAGGAATATATTTCAATGTAACCAATAGTGGTTCTAGTTATTATGTTTTTAACCCATCAATTTTAGGGATCACCACAAATCCAACCTTAACTTTAATTAGAGGTCTAACTTATTATTTCAATGTAAATGCAGTAGGTCATCCCTTCTGGATTAAAACAAGTCCAGTAACTGGAATTACTAGTTCATATGATTTTGGGACTGATAATAATGGAGTACAAACTGGTGTTTTATCATTTACTGTGCCAAATGATGCTCCACCAACTTTATATTATATTTGTCAAAATCACTCTGAAATGCAGGGTGTTATCAATGTAACAGAACCTGGATACTTTGGTCCCCAAGGAGCTCAAGGAGTTATTGGACCACAAGGAGTTCAAGGATTTACTGGATTTACAGGATCTCAAGGTCCACAAGGTCCACAAGGAAATTTTGGACCTCAAGGTTCTCAGGGAGTAATAGGACCTCAAGGTTCAATTGGTTTCCAGGGACCATTAGGTGTTCAAGGTGCTCAAGGTTTTAGAGGACCACAAGGTGCTCAGGGGTCTCAGGGATTCCAAGGTTTTCAAGGAATAACTTTTTGGGTTCAAAATGGAGTAGGAATTCATACACTTTCTAGTGTTGGAATTGGAACTACAAATGCAACAGATAAATTAACAGTTGTTAATGGAGATATTTCAGTTGGTATTAGCACCTCTCAAGGTTTGATTCTTACATCTCCAAATGGAACTAGATATAGATTGATTGTTTCTGATACTGGTATTTTAAGTACAGTAGCAGTCTAAATAACAAATAAACACATTTAACATGCTTGGAAGTTATTTTTACAATAAGGCAATAAACAAAACTGTAGTTGCCTTTGGAACATTATTTAATAATATTCAAATTAGAAGATTTGATGATAATAACAATCCAGTATCAGTACTGAAGGTTCCTCTTGCATATGGACCAACTCAAAAGTTTCTTGCAAGACTAGAGCAAAATCCTTCTGGAGACAGAAAGATTGCTATTACTCTTCCAAGAATGTCTTTTGAAATGGTTTCAATTGATTATGATCCAACTAGAAAGGCATCTACAATTCAAACTTTTAAGTCAGCAAAAACTTCAGATGGAACTGAGTCCAGAAGAGTATACATGCCAGTTCCATATAATATTGGGTTTGAATTGAATATTTTGGCAAAAATTCAAGATGATGCTCTTCAAATTGTTGAGCAAATTTTACCATACTTCCAACCATCTTTTAATGTGACTGTTAATATGATTCCAGAAATTGGCGAGAAACGAGATATACCAATAGTTCTAAACAGAGTTGGATTTAGAGATGATTATGAAGGAGATTATAGCACAAGAAGATTGCTAATTTATACTCTAAACTTTACTGCTAAGACTTACATGTTTGGATCTATCCCTCAAGATGATCAAGGTCTAATCAGAAAAGTTCAGGTAGATTATGCAACTGATGCTTTAATGAGTGCCAAGAGAGAAGTAAGATATACAGTAACTCCAAAAGCAGTTGAAGATTATAATGATGATGGAATTATCGATTCTATAGATGATTCACTAATTGAATATGGAGATGATTTTGGATTTAATGATACAATAGAAGAGTTTGTAGACTTTAAGACTTATAGCACTTCACAAGGAAATGATGTGGATATTTGATTATGACAGAAAAGTACGAAGAGATTGAACAAGCATTGGACATTGAAACTAAAATTGTCCAAGTAGAACCTGTCGAAATAAAAAAACCAGATCCTCCAGATGATCCTCAAAAAGATTATGAATATACTAGAGCAAATTTATATAATTTAATCAGCAAAGGTCAAGAGGCAATAGATGGTATTTTAGAACTTGCTCAAGAATCTGGACACCCAAGAGCATATGAAGTTGCAGGCCAACTCATAAAATCTGTAGGTGATGTCAGTGATAAATTGATGGATCTTCAAAAGAAAATGAAAGATTTGGATGCTCCAAAGAAAGGTCCCACTACAGTAAACAACTCACTATTTGTTGGTTCCACAGCAGAACTATCTAAACTTATAAAACAAGGACTTCTAAATAATATAGAAGAATAATATTCTGGTAATGAGAAATCCAAAAGGACCAGTAAAAGCATATAGATCCCCAGAGGAAATTTCTAAAAAACATAAAGTTCCTTTGTCAAAAATTATTAAGCAAGTGAAAATGGGAACTGAGGTTGAAGGGGAGCACACCACAAGTAAGAGTGGTGCTAGGATTACTGCTCTTCAGCATGTAGATGAATTGCCAGATTATTATGATAGATTAAAAAAAGTGGAGAGGAAGACAGTGAAAAAAGAAGAGGTTAGTGTAGATCAGCAATACAAAAAAGATACTAAATATTGCCTTCTTTGTAGAAAGAATGAAACCAGAGAGACTTGTTCTTGGGGTCCAGAGATGTGGGACAAGTATACAATTGCAAAGATTCATCCCGCTAATGAATCAAAGATTCATGAGGATCATAAGGAAATTGCTTCTGGAAAGAAGAAAGATGAAGAAGGATACATGGCAAGAGTTGAGTTTGATCAAATTGAAAGAGCAGTTAATATTCTAAGAAAGCATATCAAGAAAGGAGATCAACAAATTCCTGCTTGGGTTCAATCTAAAATCACAAGAGCAGCAGATTTTATTGATACTGCAGCAGAATATATGCAAAGTGATGAAGATATTTCAGAAGGAAAAACATATTCAAACTTTGTAACTGAAGTTGCTGCATGGCAAAAAAAGGAAGGTAAGAATCAATCTGGTGGATTAAATGAAAGAGGTAGAAAATCCTATGAGAGGGAGAATCCAGGATCAGATCTCAAGGCACCTTCAAAGAAAGTTGGCAATCCTCGTAGAACATCATTCTGTGCAAGAATGAGAGGTATGAAAGATAAAAGAACTTCAAAGAAAACTGCTAATGATCCAAATAGCAGAATCAACAAGTCCCTTAGAGCCTGGAACTGCTGATCATGAAAAGTTACAAACAGTTTATTTCAGAAAGCATTACTATTCAAGGTGACTTTAATGGCACTCTGAACATTGGAGCACAACCAACTCCACAAAAAGTTGGAGAAGAATTTGCTGTAGATTTTGTTTGGCAAGGTAGCATCTACAGAGTGGAGATGGTAACTAATGATGGAATCCCATCAAAAAATGAATTAACAGAGCACCTTCAAAATGAATATCCTGGAGCAATAATTCATCACATTTACCCATCAACTCCTAAGTCATCAAACATCACAAAGGTAAATAGGTATCATCCTGCAAAATTAGAGTGGATTTAATTTATGGCAATTTGGAATAAAATTGATCAAGATTATCTAAATCAAGAGAGATCTCTTTTTGAGGTTTTTGGTGCTGCAACTAGAAATGGTAAAATTGTAGATAATTACAATAGATTTCCAGTAAGTGTAAATCCAGATGCTTTTGGTAGAACTAGAACATCTCAACCACTTACTTTATTTGATTCATCACATAGATATAGAGACAATAATCTTTGGGAGAGTTTGATTGTAGGAACAGGTTCTACAGTTGGATTTGTAACTACCCAGGGATTAATTAATATTGGAATTGGAACTACTGCTGGTTGTTCTGTAATTAGAGAGACTACAAAAACATTTTCATATCAACCAGGTAAATCTTTACTTGTATTGAATACTTTTGTTCCAGCAACACCAAAAA
>JACCDT010210522.1_pt1 | contig 42314 bp, 27 predicted proteins | sample 7446291 | NCBI WGS metagenome assembly JACCDT01 (sample SAMN15323446, study PRJNA562643) | freshwater metagenome | isolation source: river surface water | place: USA:Blue River Watershed | collected 2017-08-17
ATTGACAAAAATATATAATCCTGTTATTATGTTTTTGTTCTTCCACTACCAACACTCTAGGAACTAGACATGAACACTGAAACTCTGAAGCTGATGGCCTCCCGCCATCATCCCCTGCAAGCCCTGACAATCACATTTGAGCAAGGAATTGATGGCTTTCGAATGCTGTCAGTTCTGAACAACTATTCTGAGAAGGGCTATGTCAGGTTCGAGGACAAGCTACTCGCTCTTGCAATACTTCATACGCAGGACTGGGACCGAAATGGTCGTAAACTTACGATGCACTTCGTAGCCGGAGGTTTGTGGAGCGAAGACGGCTTCATGCGACTCGCTGAAAAGGGTATTGAACGCATCGAGGTTGCCGGTTCTTCTCCACTGAATGCTCTGCAGTCAGGTCGGCAGAAGAAACGTGAGGAGGCGTTTGCTCAAATCACAAGCGGAGTTCTGACCCCATTGTTTCTAAGCGAAATTGAAGATTGGGGTCTGACGACAAGTTCTCAGCAACTCACCGATCACGGGCTCCACTCCATGTGCATCGATGTAAGTAATGGTGCTGAACCAGCTTTCTCAGTTGTTCTTGATGGCTGGTCAGGGAACATCTTCACCAAAAGCGGAAGAATGCTCAGTCACTGCTCGTCATATGAGAGTGTGCAGAAAGAGATGCGCCAGATCATGATGAACTATATGGGTGCGTAACGACCTAAACCTTGCCTCCTCCCCACAATCCCCTGACACACGTCGGGGGGTTATTTTTTTACTACAAAAAGTTTAGCCGAAGACAGATACTGGTAACTAGTATAGTCTTATGTAAGATACTATATCGACCGACCGTCTACGTATATGTACAAGGGCACATGTCCTTTTAGTACACTTTTAGAACTAATTAAAATATAACAACAACTCTATATGAAAAATCTTAATGCATTTGATTGGACTGCTCTTGTATTACTTGTGGTTGGAGGAGTGAATTGGGGAATGATTAGTTTATTTAATATTGATCTTGTGAGCTCTATTTTTGGAGACATGACACTACTTAGTAGAACAGTCTATGGACTCGTAGGATTCTCTGCTCTCTACAGTATGTATATACTTGCTTCAAAAACAGATACAAACAATGATTCAATGTCTAACTTAAATACAATGTAATTCGAACCCTCCATTGTTTTACCTGATTATGCCTGGTATGTATATGTACAGAAATTATGCAAAAAATGCACTCAGTTATATGAGTGCATTTTTTGTTAACAGTTTCTAAGTTTAGATTACTAAAGTAAAGATGGTGTGCTAAAATAACATGTATATTTATGCATCGATTGTCCTCACACACAACTCACCCAGAGACTCATGGATTTATTTCTGGTAGCAAAATCAACTGGTTACGTGCAGCGGTACTTGGAGCAAATGATGGTATCGTATCGGTTGCTGCTGTTGTTGTAGGAGTGGCTGGAGCAACACAAGACACAAAGGCAATATTAACTGCAGGAATTGCAGCACTTTCAGCAGGTGCTCTTTCTATGGCAGTTGGTGAATATGTGTCAGTAAGCACACAACGCGATACTGAGAAAGCATTACTTCAAAAGGAACGACATGAGCTAGAAGTCTCCCCTGACGCAGAACTTGAAGAACTAGTCTCTATTTATCAAAGGAAAGGATTATCACGCAGCACAGCAGAACTCGTGGGTAAAGAACTTACTAAGCATGACGCACTTAGTGAGCATGCAGAAGTAGAACTTGGTATTGATCCACATAATCTTACTAACCCTTGGTATGCTGCATATGCTTCTGGTCTTGCGTTTTTGTGTGGGGCGATTATTCCAATACTTGCTATAGTTATTGCACCAACTCAATATGACATCATGGCAACGTTTGCTTCAGTTATTGTGGCGCTTGTCATCACCGGTGCATTAAGTGCTAATGCAGGAGGTTCACGAAAGCGTGTTGCTATTATTCGAGTTGTTATTGGTGGAGTTATTGCGATGGCGGTCACCTTTGGAATTGGAAAATTATTTGGTGTTACAAGTGTATAATGCTACACAATATGAAAATTAAAATTCTAAATCTCAACATGATGCATGGGAGAAATACAAAAACTCCAGTCTGGCCAGTGTTTTTATCAAAAGAAAAGGTTGTAGCAAACATTGAAGCAATTGCCTCCTTGATTAAAGAATATGACCCTGATGTTATTACTCTACAGGAGGTTGATAGAAATTCTTTTTCAAATGGGAAAATAGATGAACTAAAAGTGCTTAACGCGATTCTTGGGTACCCATATAGTGCGTATGGTAATCATTTCCATACACCGTTCGCAACTTTTGGAACTGCCATCTTATCAAAATTTCCGCTTCACAATACTAAGTCTCATAGATTCCCTGTTGCTTTTCCAACTCCAAGGAAAGGCTATCTTCTAGCTGAAGTAGAGTTACTTCCTGGTAAGAGGGTGCTACTTTCTTCAATACATACAACATGGATAAATATGTTGTATCCAAACACAAGAACACTACAGCTGCGTCATATAATTAAAAATGTTCTTAAGCGTCCTACTCTACCTATTATAATGTCTGGAGATTTTAATGATACAGTTTATAAAAGTAAGAATACTAGAATGGTTGATTTTATTGCAGCACTTAATTTACATGCATACGATAAGGATTCACAAGGACTCCACACGTTCTCATCTGAATCCCCAGTAAGTAGAATTGATTGGGTACTACTGTCTAAAGAGTTTATATTTTTATCTTACGAAACATTACCTGTACATCTTTCGGATCATATGCCAATTTTTACAACAGTAGAAATTAATTTTTAATATAAAGTGATTTTTGGCTTGTACTATTCCTAAATAGGTCTAGAATGAGTAGATGAACAAAAAAACAATACGGTATATAGGAATTTTAGTAATTATAAGTATACTTATTGTTTTTCTAATTAAGCAAGGTTCATTTAAAGCAGTAGAGACATATATTGCAGCCATTGCTACAAGTTCCCAGCAAGTTGCGTCATCAACGGCACCACTCATACCAATGTATACATATATCGAAGTAGTAGATGGGTGTGATCATGCATTCGTTGGAGACTGCGTAAATATGCGAGAGGGCCCTGGAATAGAATTCCCTGTTACGGTTAAATTGCGAACGGGTATCGTTTTAAAAGTAGAAAGCTCAACTACAACATCTTCAGGTGTATGGTATAAAGTATTGTTTAGTCATGAACTCCTATATCCAGAGCGTGTCAAAGGTGATTGGTATGTATCGGCTGATTATGTCAAATCATTCCAAGATGTAGGAGATCATAACTTATTAAAAGGTCAGATTAGTACATCAACAAAAAGAATTATCGTTGATAAGTCTGAACAGAAATTATATGCATATGATGACGATGTTTTATTTATGGAGATTCCAATATCAACAGGTCTTGAGTTCACTCCAACTCCAAGAGGAACATTTACTATCTTTAAAATGACACCAAGCAGGTTTATGCAAGGACCGATTCCAGGAGTTAGTGATCAGGTATATGATTTACCTGGTGTGCCATGGAATATGTATTTTACCGCCGAAGGTGCCGTCATTCATGGTGCTTATTGGCATGAAAAATTTGGTCAGCCGTGGAGTCATGGGTGTGTAAATCTTAGTCCAGAAAATGCTAAGAAATTATATTATTGGGCAACTGTTGGAGTTCAGGTAACAGTTCGCAAGTAATAGTATCTATTTAGGATATTTATCTTTAGTTATATAGGTAATTTGATATTTACTTGCAAATGATTCGCATATCTGCCATAGTAAGAATAATGATCTCAACCCCACCAACATATACACCTATCCCTACTGTCCCCTTTTATTCACAATTTAAAGATATTCATAACAATACTTGGCAGAAAGTTGGCTGTGGTATAACAAGTCTTGCAATGGTTATTGATTATTACTCTAATGACAAAATATCGGTTGACACACTTCTTAAACAAGGAGTAGCAAGTGGTGCATATAATCAAACATACGGCTGGATCCATAATGGACTTATTACTGTCTCAAAAGAATACGGGATGAAAGGGAAAAGTTATGATGTCTCTTCCGAAACAAAAGATAAGAGTTTCAGTACACTACAGTCTTACCTTGCTGATGGCCCAGTGATTGTTTCTGTGCATTATAAATTCGATCCAAAAAATAGTGTTCCCCACCTTGTCGTGCTTGATGGCTACAAGAATGGTGTTATATATTACAATGACCCTGCTGCAAAAATTGGCCAAAAGACTATTTCACAAGCAGATTTTCAAAAAGCTTGGAAGAAAAAGTTTATTGTAATCAGGCCAAGTGTAGAATCAGTAGTTTAGAATATCGTAGTAGACGTATACTGATCTAAAATGTATGTAAGGAGTGTGGTATTGACAAAAATAAAAATATTTGGTAGATTAATTTCTCACTCAAGTCTCTTGACGTAAAGTGAAGGTAGTTATTTCCATCAACCAACTCTCCAAGGAGAAATGTTTCATGATCAAGCCAACGCCCATCAAAAAGGCTATCGACACACTGCGTGCTGGGGACTTCATTACCCAATTGGCATGCGCCGGGTGCCACGAGAAGATGATTCTGGTCTTGAACCGGAAAGGTAACAACACGTTCGAGTTGTCGGAACGGTCTGACGATCAATGGCTTGTGCGTGACCCGAATGGTCCGTTCAGCTGGGACTCAGCTGTTGGCACATTTCGCGACAGCAAGGGCAGGCCCTATGACCACATCAACGCGGACTCGGTTGTTCGTGAATCTGCCGGCATGCAAGCTTTGACCTTGTACCTGAAGATGCCGAAGATTGCTGATGCTCCCTACCAGATCGATGGTTCGAATATTCCGGGTCTTTACCCTGACATGAAGCGAATCGACATGATGTTGGCATTGCTGACTCGTGCCTACGCTGGTGAAAAGGAAGACATCCCGGCTGGTTTGCAACTCGCAATCAAGATGGCCCTTGGAGACGCTGACATCAGTGAGCAACAAATGCGTATGCTGCTGCTTCTCATGAACGGTTGTACCCAATTGGGCATGGAACATTCCGGTTCTGACATCGGATATTTGTTCTCTTTCCTAGATACCATGGGTGGTGTCCAAGTTGCGCGTGGTGGTGTGGGCGATATGATTTCGGATCTCGCACACCACCTCTCTGAACGTTCGGCCGGTGGAGGCAGCCAACGTCAGGCTCGTCGTCAACAACAGCATGGTCATGCGCACGGCTAAGCACGTGATCTGGTGAAGTCCAGTTAGGTAACACCGCAACAACACCAGTAAGCGAGATTCTCGCTTACTGGTTTTTTTATTCCATATTAGCGCTTCCACTTGATTATAAATTATAACCTTTACTAAGGTGACGGCTTTCAAGCTTCTTAACTCCTGTAATACAATTAGTTGTTGTAACGTCATAGTAGTTGAACCTCGTATAGTGCGAGTACTTACAAAGTTTCTTAATCTACTCTAAAACTATGAAAACAACTATTGGTGTTTTTACAACACACGCTACAGCAGAAATTGCATTACAAGAACTAAGAAACGCAGGGGTAACAGATGGAGATCTTTCTTACCTCTATGCTGACCAAACTGGAGAAATAAAAGATGGTCAAAATACTGGTAAAATGGTAACAGCAACTTCAGTTGGTGCCGCAACTGGTGCAGTTATTGGTGGTATTGCAGGGATAGTGATTGCAAGTGGTATTGTCCCTGGATTTGGTGCCCTTGTTGTGGCAGGTGGCCTTGCGGAAGCGCTTGGGGTGACTGGGGCAACTGCACTTGTTGGAGCTGGTGCTACAGCGGTTGCGGGTGGCATAATTGGAGCACTCACACATCTTGGGGTAAGTGTTGACGATGTCCATCTTTATGAAGAGCATGTACGTAAAGGAGGCGTTCTTGTAATCTCACGAACTGACGACTTAAAAACAAAATCAATCTTTGAGAAGAATGGTGCACATGATGTTCAAGAATACATGTTAAGTTAGTTTTTGGCATAAGAAATATCCTGGTCAAAGATGATCAGGATATTTTTTGTGTAACTCCCTTACAATTTGTAGGCGACCACTCTACCTGAGCTCTTAGGAGACATCAATTGAGCTACATATGATAACTCTAAATCAATGTCTTCTAAGAATACATGTAAATATAAATAAGTCTGAGGCACCTCACTCTATTTGTTATTATTCAGGAGGTATCCAGTTCCACCTGAACCTACTGCTGAAGTATGTATACTTTCTTTAAAGTGTATTATTGTCATTGTAATCGTGAATAAAGATGTTATAAGCTTATACGTTTTTATCTACTTCACTATGTAAGACGCGCCATATCTCTTTTTCTTTCAAATTTAATATTTAGTAAGAATAAGTAGAATATGTTCTGATATATAGGAAACTTTGATTGACTATTATTTAATAAAAGCTTAATATGAATGTATTAACCCCACTCTATGACAATATTGATAATAGAAGATGAGAAAAAACTAGTAGATATACTAGCAAAAGCGTTCACGAGTGAGCGATACCTATATGATGTTGCATATGATGGTGAAAAAGGCCTCGAAATGGCACTAAAAGGCAACTATACACTTATCGTTCTTGATCTTTCATTACCAAAGAAAGATGGTCTTGATGTATGTAAAGAGCTTCGAGCTAAGTTGGTCCATACCCCTGTTATTATGTTAACCGCTCGAGGAGTGATTGAAGACAGAGTACTAGGACTTGATGTTGGGGCAGATGATTACCTTCTTAAACCGTTTAGCCTCGATGAACTTTTTGCACGTATACGAGCTGTACTCCGTAGACGAAAGGTTGCAGAAAGTGTTGTATTAACATTTGCTAACCTACAACTAGATCCTAAAAAGCATGAAGTAACCCGTGATGGGAAAGTCCTCCTTCTTACACCAAAGGAATATAGGCTCATAGAAACGTTACTTCGAAATAAAGGTCAGGCAGTAACTCGTGCACAACTAATAGAAGACACATGGGGGAAGAATGCAGGCGATGTAGATCTTGAGCTAAATGTACATATGCGATATTTACGAAGAAAAATAGATGGTACAAAAAAGACTTCTTTAATACAAACGGTGCGTGGGGTTGGTTATACATTGCGTGATTCTCGCTAAGAGTATATGTCAGAAGAAGAACTCCATAGTATTCAAGAGGTTTTAACAAAAGATATTGAAAATATTAAATCAACGATGGATGCATCGCACGAGATGATGTGTCTATCAAAAAATGACGAAGTAGTTTATGTAAATAAAAATTACCTCACCTTTGTTGGTAATGAGCAAAATGATAATCTTGGTGCCGGACGTTTCAGTAGAATACATAAAGATGACATAGAAGAAGTGACAGAAGTAATGCAGAGATTTTATAAAACTCATAAACCGTATCGAGTCACGTATCGATTACTTGATGCACAAGGTAGCTATAAATGGATAGTAGAAAACGGGAGATTATTCTTTGATGCGAATGGGTCAGCTCTTGGTTCTGTTTGTAAATGCGTAAATATTGATACAGAAAAGCAGATGGAGATTAAACTCCATGCTGCAGAAACTAAGTATCGTCGATTATTCGAAACCGCTCATGATGGGATACTTATTCTAGACTCACAGACTGGAGAAATTACCGATGTGAACCCATTTTTACAAGAGCTACTTGGCTATACTAAGGCTCAATTTCTTGGTAAAAAGTTATGGGAAGTAGGTGCTTTTAAAAATATAAAAGCAAGTAAAGATGCCTTTAAAGTTTTACAACAGGCTGGATATATTAGGTATGACGATCTTCCACTAGAAACTTTGGATGGCAGACTTATACCAGTTGAATTTGTTAGTAACTCATACTTTGCTGGGTCAAACAAAGTTATTCAGTGTAATATTCGCGATATAAGTATACGAAAACGAGCAGAAATAGCAGATAAGGCCCTTGTTACGCTTACGCAAGAACAACAAAAAAATGCATTCATCGCAGATGTTACACATGAGCTTCGCACTCCCCTAGCAATTATTAAGGGAAATGTGGAGTTATCATTACGAGATAAAGAATTGTGTAGAGAAAATGTAGAGGAGGTTCTTAAGGCAATTAATGTTGAAGTGGTCCACCTTGCTGGCATGTTATCTGATTTGGCAATGCTAACGACTGAAAATAAAAATAATCAAAGCGTGGTTCCGTTTAGGCTTGTACGGATAGATACGCTATTACATCGTGTGATGAAGCGATTATGTGTAGTAGCAGATGAAAGGAAAATTAAAATTACCGTTACTGCCAATAAACCTGTTTCAGTATATGGTGATACAAAATATCTTGAAAAATTATTTTCAAATCTAATTAGCAACGCAATATATTATGGAAAAAAGAATGGATTTGTAAAAATAGAATGTGTAGCGACAAAGTCGAATATTACAATATTAGTTACTGATAATGGTATTGGAATAGATGAAAAGGACCTACCGCAAATATTTGGACGTTTCTATAGATCAACATCAGCACGAGAAGTAAACCAAGAAGGCACAGGACTTGGTCTTGCTATATCTAAATGGATAGTTAAAGCCCATAAAGGGACAATTTCAGTCATCAGTTCCCCTCTTTCAGGGACAACATTCTCAGTTATTCTTCCTATAGGGATTACCGAGTAATAGTCCTAGAACTATTTTTACTCTTCTGATTGTGTTGTTAATTAGAAGATAATATTAAATTTATATTAAAGACAAATATCAGTACTTAAGATACTATTTAATACTGTTAACTATTGTCATTATAAAATGTACTAATATATTTGATTTTAGTCTGCGTATTACACTACGAAGCGTATACTAAATTATATATTAAATCTATATTAAATTAAATATATTAAACCTATTAACTAATTATCATAATTATGAACCATCCACTACGTTCTCTGACATTCTGTGTGGTTAGTTGTTCTCTAGCAATAACGTATACGTATGGAGCAAATCCACTATTGGTAGCAAGTTTACGTGATAACGATATTTTGACGAAAATTGATATCGAGGAAGATGCACAATTACCCGTTCCTGCTACGACTCCACTTAACCAAGTATATGGGGCCACAACAAGTAAAGTACTTGAAGTCAGTGGGGTACTTGAACGTTTAAGCTCATCTATGTCTACCTTTGAAGAAAAGCCAAGCAGTTCAGAAGAAATAACTTCACAAGATGAATTAGAGAAATTCACTCGTGCTTTAGTAAGAAGTAACCCAAAACTAAGTTTAGTTGTTGTTAAGGAGAACAGTGTTTCCGTTACAAGAACTGTTCCAACAAAACTATTTTGGATCTTTCGTACAGATGGGCAAGAAACAGCTGAAGTAATTAGTTGGGGAGATGGTACTTCTGGAGTAATTATATCTCGCCCATGGTGGGGAATGTTATCAAATTATAGTACTGATGAAATAACGGTATCTCATGATATTTTTTCGAGAATGAAAAATGTACCACCAGAATTGCTAACATACTCATTGAGTGCTAACACGAAAGCAAGAATTATATCAGAGATACAAAAGTCATTTACGAAAAGTAATGGTAGTAATTAAATCTCCTCGAAGTATGGTAGTAAGAAATTCCAATATATTTCTTCAACACGAAAAAGCGTCTAGCGTAATTACTAACGCTATAAAATTAACGGATATGTTTACACAGTATTCTGTTCCTCTTCATAAATTTTGTTCATATAAACTTTCTAGTAACGAAAAGTCGGTAGATGTTGTTGCTGATACGTTCGCTCGAACTTGGAAGTATTTAGTTAGTGGGAATAGTATTGAAAATGAAAAATCATTTTTATACACAACAGCAAGGAACTTAATTATTGATGAATATCGTAAGAAAAAGTCTTCATCGTTAGATTTGCTTATGGAATCAGGGTTTGAGGCAACTAACGAATATGAAAGTGATTACTCGTTGGCTTATGATAATAGAATTATTGCAGAAGAATTACAGAAGCTTCCTGAAAAATATAGTTCAATTATGTTGATGAGATATGTAAATGATTATTCAGTTGGGGAAATTTCTAAACAAACAAATACTACGGAGAATAATGTGTCAGTGAAATTGCATCGTGGGAAAGCGTTACTTCGTAAGGTTGTCCTCATGCAACATTTAGCATATTCGTAAAATATTAGACTGATTCTAGAATAATTGGTATCAAGCAAGTACTGAAGTAACTATGATGTTAGCTTATACCCCAGAACAATCCCAGCTATTCCACCTGCCCCAGAAAGAAGAACCGAGGTGATAGAAAATATAGAATCGCCCCAAAGTGCGGGGATTGCACCACCAACTGTTGAACCTATAAATAATCCAATATAGATAACAGTTTTTTGACTCATAGCTAAATTTATTATAGTGTAACACTATATATAAGACTTGGGTATAACGAAACTAGCATTATGTCGTATACTAAAGGTACCAATTAACAATCCAAACGAAGACTTTATGAAGATTTTACGTACAATAACAGCAAAATTTGAGCTACTATATTCCCTTGTGCAAAAGTATGTTAAGACATTCTTAGTGTGGTATAAGCAACAATCCAAAAAACGAAGACTAGGAATAGCAGCTATTGCTTTTGTTGTAGTTTTGGGTTTAATAAAACTGATCGTAGGAGGAGATAATGCAACAGCAGAGACAAAAGTAACAAATAGAAAAGTTGTCGTAGCGTCAATTGCAGACCTTTCTAATTCTAATAAAGATTTCCCTCTTGTTGGGACAGTTACGTCATTAAGTGAAGCAACTATTAGATCAGAATCTTCCGGACGTTTAACATATGTTTCCAAAAAACTCGGAGATATGGTCTATGCTGGCGGAGTTATCGCAGAATTCGAGAATAGCGGCGAAAAAGCAGCGGTGCTACAAGCAGAAGGTGCGTATGAGCAAGCAAAAGCAGCAAGATCAATCGCTGGACTAAATAGTGGTCAAGCAGGCACTTCTCTGACTGATACAAAGAATCTCGCATTAAACACTGTAATTAGTGCCTATACAACAATTGAAGATTCTGTGCGTGGTAAGACTGACGCTGCTTATTCTGATCCAAAATTTGATCAAGTTAAATTGGTTATTTCTGTACCAGACGCTAATTTGTCTACTTCACTTGAATCAAAGCGAAAGACAATAGAAAAAATATTACTCGCTCGAGAGCTAAAAAATAAATCTCTCACGCAAAATAGTGATTTAATTACTGAATTAAATTCTGCGTTAGTCGATAGTCAAGTTATTAAATCATATTTAGATGATCTTTATACTGCATACAGTAAAGCAGTACCTGACGCATCATTTAGTCAGACATCACTCGATACTGGAAAAACAAATACACAAACTGCGCGTCAATCTGTAGCTGCGACAATCTCTGGCCTCGTCACTATGCGTACAACTCTCACCGCAAGTATTACTGCTAATCAAGTTGCTGGGACAGACACTCAAGCACAATCTTCTGGGGCGCTTGCTACAGCAGATGCACAGGTAAAACAGGCATTGGGAGCTTATAATGGTGCACTTGCTCGTCTTGAAAAAACTATTATTCGCAGCCCTATTACAGGGACAATTAATTCATTATCAATTAGTACTGGTGACTATATTGGTGCATTTACACAAGTTGCGGTTGTGTCTAATAACGGAGCGCTCGAAGTATTGTCTGCTGTTACAGATGACGACGCAAAGAGAATTACTGTAGGTTCCCCTACTGTTATAGATGGAACTATCGCAGGAGTAGTAACTCGTATTGCTCAGGCAATTGACCCTCTTACCAAGAAAATTGAGGTCAGAATTGGCATAAAAGATATCAAGAGTACTCTTGTGAATGGTCAGTCGGTACGTATTTTAATTAATCAAGATAAGAAAACTCAGACAACACAAAAGCAAAGTGGACCAATTATTATCCCTATTGCTGCACTTAAGCTTACACCTCGTGGAGGAAATGTGTTTACAGTAAGTGCAACTAACACACTTATCGCAATTCCTGTTAAGGAGGGTGCAATTCTCGGGGAAGAAATTCAAATCTTAGAAGGATTACGTGGTAATGAGTCCATCGTTACTGATGCACGTGGTCTCAAGGAGGGGCAAGTTGTAGATGCTGCTGTAAAATAAATATTTTAAAATCAAACTATGCACCCTCTTTGGTTATTTTTTCTAAGAAAGCGAGCGTTTACCTACATGACAATGTTTGTGTTTACTGTGGTTGGTTTTTACTCGCTTATTCAAATTCCAAAAGAGTCTGCGCCTGAAGTTGTTGTACCAATTGGTATTGTAACCACAGTACTACGCGGTGGAGCTGGAGAGGATGTTGAGAAACTGGTGACCAATAAACTAGAAGAAGAAATAGTTAATGTTGAAAATATAGATAAAGTAACATCTTCTTCACAAGAAGGTGTCTCAGTAATTACTGCACAATTTAATGCTTCTGCTGACATTGAAAAGTCTATACAAGATTTAAAGGATGCTGTAGATAAGGTAAAGACTAAATTACCAACTGACGCAGAAGAACCGACTGTTACTAAGGTTAATTTTTCGCAGCAGCCGATCCTTATACTGTCTATCTCACAAGACCTTTCCCCTGCTGGGCTTACAAGATTGGGCGATGATCTTGAAAAGGAGTTACGTAAAGTAAAAGGAGTTTCTCAGGTTGATATTCTGGGGACACGCAAAAAACAGGTCCAAGTAGTTCTCCGAAAGGATAAACTGGCAACATACGGGGTCTCTATTAATCAAGTTATTGCTGCGATTGCTGGAGCGAACGCATCATTCCCTATTGGAAGTATCACGGTTGCCGATGTTGACTACCCAATTAAGTTCTCTGGTTCAATTGACGAAGCAAATCAAGTCCCCGACATAACTCTTACTTCACAGACTGGCGGTGTAGTATATCTACGAGACATTGCATTTGTTGCAGATGGACTTGAGGCGCCAAGGACATTTTCTCGCATTTCTGTTGATGGAGATCCTTCGCAAAATGCTCTCACATTGAATATATACAAGAAGACAGGTGGAGATGTGACTGAGATTGGTCAGGCAGTAAAAGAGAAAATCGAATCTTTAAAATCTTCAATGCTTTTAAATGCTAATGTTGTTATTTCTTTTGATGGTGGGGCTGAGGTAACAAAAGATTTACGCGAGTTAACCAAAGTTGGCTTAGAAACAGTTGTCCTTGTGATGATTGTCCTATTCTTGACAATAGGATGGCGTGAATCTGTTGTCGCAGGCCTCTCTATCCCGCTATCATTTGTTATTGCTTTTATTGGACTCTATGCTTCAGGTAATACCATTAACTTCATCTCTCTCTTTTCGCTTATTCTCGCTATTGGTATCTTGGTTGACTCTGGAATTGTGGTTGCTGAGGGTATACACACCAGAATCAAAACATACGGTAACGTAGAAGAAGCAACCGTGGCAACTATCCGAGAATACGCGTGGCCTCTTATCGCTGGAACCATGACTACTGTTGCAGTGTTTGCCCCACTTTTCTTCCTCTCTGGTGTTGTTGGACAATTTATCTCTTCTATTCCATTCACAATTATTTTCGTTCTCATTGCTTCTATTTTTGTAGCACTTGGAATGGTCCCTCTTCTAGCATCAGTTCTTACTAAAGACAAGGCAGGACATAGCAGGTTTGTTGAACTTCAAGAAGAATGGTTCTTAAAAATTAAATCATGGTATATGGGCTTCTTAGGATATATCCTACGTAACAGATCAGTTCAAAATAAATTTTTCTTAGGGCTTGGAATTGCTTTTGTTCTTGCGCTTGCTATGCCAATCTCAGGGCTACTTAAAGTTCAGTTTTTCCCACAAGATGATCAAGGTCTCCTTTTTGTGACTATTGAAAAACCACAAGGAACACCACTCCTTGCAACTGATCTTGTTGTCCGAAAAGTAGAGGAAATTCTCTATGATGAAGAATACGTAACTTCTTTTGTAACAACCGTTGGTGCCGGCTCTGCATTTGTTGGGAATGGTAATACTGGTGCATCAACGAAAATAGCTAACATTACTGTTCTACTGTCAGATAAGAATGATCGAGATAAGGATTCTACAGAAATAATGGATAAAATCAGAAAAGATTTATCACTTATTAACGACGCAGATGTTAAAGTTGACCAAGGAAATAACGGACCCCCTAGTGGTTCACCAGTTAAAATTACCTTTAAGGGAGATAATCTCGAAGCACTGTCACTATTGGTAAGTAAAGCAGAGACAATTCTAAAAACAATCCCAGGAACACGAGATGTTGAAACATCTCTACGAGATGATGGGACACAATTCGAGATTACAATTGATCGAGCTAAGGCATCACTTTCGGGCTTAACTGCAACACAGGTAGCACAGATACTACGAGCTTCGATTGCGGGGACCACAGCAACTACAATTAAAAAGCAGGGCGAAGATATTGACGTCCTTGTTAAAGTAGATTTAAATGCAAGTTTTGTTAATCCTGAGGATACAATAAAGACAACACTCGATACCATTAAACAGCTTTCAATTGCAACACCTAACGGTACAGCACTACTTGGGTCTTTTATCTCAACAAAGGTTTCAGAAAGCAGGTCCGTAGTAAGTCATGAAGATAATAAGCGAATCGCAAGCGTTAACAGTCAGCTTACAGATGGTGCGACTGCACTTGAAATTGTCGCACAATTCAAAAAACAAGAGGCTAGTCTTGGTATTCCTGCAGGAATCGAAATTGATTATGGTGGTGAAAATGAGGACGTACAAACGACATTTAAAGAAATGATTTTCGCGCTGTTAGCTGGTATGGCCGGAATGCTTGCAATTCTTGTACTTGAATTTAATTCATTTAGGTACGCTTTCTACTTATTGTTTACGATACCGCTATCTCTTATTGGAGTTCTTGGTGGTCTTACGATTACTGGTCAGACACTTTCTTTCTCATCTATGCTTGGGCTTATTGCACTTGCGGGTGTGATTATTAATCATGCTATTATTTTGCTCGATTCTATATTACATAGACTTGCCCACGAGAAAGAACAAACTAATCCAGCCAGTCTTCATGATGTTATCGTCGAGTCGTCGTCTATTCGTCTACGACCTATCGTACTCACAACAGTTACTACTGTTGTAGGTATGATCCCTCTTGCAGGTGTTTCGGCACTTTGGGGGCCTCTTGCGTTTGCTATTATGTTTGGTCTCACTTTTGCAATGGTGCTCACGCTCATCCTTATCCCAGTGTTTTTTTACAGGTATCCAGGTAAAGCGTACGAAAGCATGAAAGTAGAAGGTAAGGATTAAGTTTTCCTTGTTTTTGAAGAGGTAACTAGTGCTATACTGAATGCATCTTGTTGTTGAAAAATCTGCAAAAAAATCTTATATATACAGCTATAGTTGCTGGTACACTAGTAGTTAGCTATCAGTTTTTTCATGCTCGTCAAAAAGCATACATTGCAGTGTCATCATTTAAAGATTGTGTTGACTCTGGGTATCAGGTTACCGCAACATACCCGGAGAAATGTATCGCTTATGGAAAAACTTTTATTAATCTAAGCCAAAAGCAATCCGTATCAAAAAATACAATTGCCACCCAATCAAGCTCTACGCCCGTTAAGGATTATAAGAATCAGGCATACAATATCGATGGTGAGCAAGTATATTTCAAGGATGGAGTGGGCATACTGCCAGAAAATGTAGCCATACACAGAGCTACGACAACCCTCATTACTATGGATAACCCCTTTATGGAAGACGTTAACAGTGATGGTATTAATGATACAACACTACTAATTCGTACAGTTCCAATAGAGAATAAAAAGTCCGCATACTACCTAACAACATTACTTAGTCTTAATGGATCGATGTTTGGAATTAATACCCTCTTTCTTGATTATTCATTGATAAGTGCTGCTTATGTATATAAAAATGGTGAATTACAAATTGGATATACAACAACTGATGCAACTACCACCATTAAGCAAAAGAAATTTATCCTCGAAAACAATATTCTCAAACAACTCACATCAATTAAGTAACTATATGTCCACTTCACGCAAAATCTTTAGGTCACTTATCGGAATGTTTTTTGTATGTATTGGTATCGCTGAACTTTTGTTGCCAAGAATTATTAATTGGGTACTTGGAAGTTTATTTCTTACAGTTGGGGTGGCTGGTGTAATACTACCTATTCTGAATGGAACATTTTTCTTAGTGTTAGGACTAATACTTATATCGTTTGAAAGTACGTACGTAGAGAAAAAATTACACCAAATTACGAGTAAGACTGCCCTTACTCATAAGTTACATTTATATCTTGAGAATATACTTAGAAAATACTTTGTTAAAAGAAATTAGAAATTTGTAAGTATCATTACTTTTAGATTTACTTCGAATTAAGGTTTAAGCTAAAGTAAAATTCTAATTACTTCCAGTCGTAGCGTTATCGTTATCGCTCTTTATTCTTGTAAATGTCGGATCTTTCATTCCAGGGAAAAGACCTTTCTTTTCAGAAAATCCAGATATCTTTAATGTGCTAATTTTTTTAGCAATGAGTGAATTCGGGTTAGTGTTCTGTAAGACAATAACTAGTGCGCCATTTGTTCCAATCCCCCATGTTCCTTGACCAAGACTAACCTCCTGGTCGTTAATAGTGGCTACAATATCAAACGTCGTATCTTGCCCAAGTACGATTCGTGTTTTATTCTTACAGCCTGTATTTTCTACACATTCATATTCACCTGAGTATACTTCTACGGCAGACACACCATAACCTCCGCTTTGGTTATCATTTTTTATATCCTTGACAACGAGATCAGGTACACCAGCTTGCTTGAAGTAGTAACCTGCTCCTCCGATAAGTAATAAAGTAACAACGAGAATCAAACCTTTGTAAGATGACATAAATATAGATAATTATATGTGCAGTATATCCTCCAACCTTCAAATAAAGAAGTGGAAAAGTATTACTCTTAGTGACACTACGCTAATTTTGTGTTATCATTACTTTATCTGGCGTAACGCCTATTTTTATTTATATGTTGCGCAAATAGAGATAGCTGCGGAGACTTGTGTAACCTCCCTACTATCCACTAATAATTAATTACTATAGTATATGGCTGTCGAAAAACAAATTCCAACAGGAGGAGAAGTAGTGCTACGTTTTGAAGATGTAACTTTTAACTACAGTGAAAATAAGCCTGTGCTTTTTGAGTCTAATTTTGTTATTCGACGTGGCGCAAAGTTAACACTTATGGGTCAAAATGGAGCAGGTAAGTCTACTCTCTTCTCTATGATTATGGGTGAACTTCAACCTGAAGAAGGAAGAATTATCATCGGACAAAATTTACACATCGCTATAGCTAAGCAGTTTATTCCACATACGCAGTGGAGCCTTACTGTTAGAGAGTTTCTAGAACTGGCTTTTAAGGAAAAGGTGTACGATATCGACAAGCGAGCAATTGGTGTATTTGAAACTGTCGCTCTCTCTGTTCCACTTGATAAGCATATTAAAGACCTCTCTGGTGGTCAAAAAGGACGCCTTCTTATCGCTCAGGCACTTATTCAGGAGCCAGATATTCTGTTGCTTGACGAACCTACGAATAACCTAGATAAGGCAGGAATTCAACTTCTAACTGATTTTATGAAGTCATACTCTAAGACTGTGATTGTTATTTCTCACGATGCGGATTTTCTTAACTCTTTTACTCATGGAGTTATTTATATTAATACACAAGAATACAAGATTGAGCAGTATGTTGGAAATTATTTTAAAGTAGTTGAGGAGATAAAACGTGAAGTTGAGCGTGCTGAACGAGCAAATGCTCAACTAGAAAAAGAGATACAGAACAACAAGGATAAAGTTAACTTTTTTGCACTTAAAGGTGGTAAGATGCGCAAACTCGCCGCTAAATTACGGGATGAAGTTGAGGAGCTTGAGGATAGTAAAGTCGATGTACGAAAAGAGGATAAGACTATTAGACCCTTTACTATCTCCTGCCAAGAAGATATTGGGAGTGTGATAGTGAAGTTTGAATCAGTCGAGGTACTTCATGATGGTAAGCCAGTAAAGCGTTCAGTTAATATAGAGCTTCGAAAAGGAGATAAACTCCATATTATCGGACCAAATGGAATTGGTAAGACAACCCTTCTAGAGAAAATTGCGAAGCGAAATGAAAAAGGTGTGAGCATCCAAGATGGAATAAATGTAGGATACTATAGACAAGATTTTTCAACTCTAGATTTCGATAAGAGTGCGTATCAAGAACTTGCAAAGGTGCTTAAGCGACTTGATGATCAGTTACTTAGAAAGACAGCTGCAAGTATGTTATTAGGAGCAGAACAGCTTGCTGCCAAAATTGGGCTTCTTTCTGAGGGTCAAAAAGGACTTCTCATGTTCGCATATTTAAGACTTCAGCAACCAGGACTCCTTATTTTAGATGAACCAACAAACCATATTAATTTCAGACATATTCCAGTTATTGCTGAAGCGCTGAAGAATTATGAAGGACCTATGATTGTTGTATCCCATGTGCATGAGTTTGTAAAAGAGATTGGAGTGACACAAACCCTAGATTTAGGGAAGCTCTAAAATTCAACAAAAGTTACAATAAAGGCTTATTTGGTAATGATTTATGGCTACCTGTGGAAATAGGTGGACTTTTGCTTGGCATTGTGGTATAATAGATTCATATAAGCAACTCTCACGTTTTACGGTTTCTACACTTGTATTACTGACAGCTTGGGGCTTATTGTTAACAATTAGTTTCTAAAATCAATGAATTCAAAACTTTACGTGGGTGGTATTCCTTACTCTTCTACTAACGATGATCTAAAGGCACACTTCAGTGCTGCAGGAAACGTAGTTTCAGCGCAGATCATTATCGACAAAATGACTAATCGTTCTAAAGGCTTCGGCTTTGTGGAGATGTCATCAGACGAAGAAGCTCAGAAGGCTATCGCTATGTTCCATGACCAGGAGTTCCAAGGACGCCGTCTTACAGTTAATGTAGCACGTCCACTCGCACCACGCGAGGATCGTCCTCGTCGTGCATTCTAAAGAGTAATCTTTAGTTCATGAACAATTAGTAAAGACTCATCGCAAGATGAGTCTTTTCTAATTGGTGAACACTAAACTTTTTTACTTTGAGGTATCAATTACAGTAACAAGCAAAAGGTGTTATTTACTTTTTAAAATATACAAAGTATTCCTGATTACCATCCCCTCCTTGTATTTCGCATGGGAAAATTTGTACGTCTTTAACTCGAAATTCTTTAAGTAGCTTTTCATACTTACTAAGAACATCGTCAACAAGCTTCTGATCCTTAACTATTCCTTTCTTAGTATTACCGAAACCAACTTCAAATTGAGGTTTAATGAGTAAGAAGTACTCTGAGTGAGTATCGCCAAAACCGAGTACGGTCTCTAAAATTCTTTCTAGCGCAATAAATGATACATCAGCTACAATGACATCGTATGAAATATCAGATGAATAAGTACGTATATCTGTATTCTCATAAAGAGTAACTTTGGGATTGTCTCGTAGTGATTGATGAAGCTGTGATGTTCCTACGTCAACAGCAATAACCGATGATATACCGTATGAAAGTAAACAGTCAGTAAAACCGCCCGTTGAAGACCCAATATCAAGTGCAACTTTTGAATTGAAAGTTGTTAAAGTAGCATCAGGGTATATATGCTTAATAGCCCCTTCTAATTTATAGCCGCCCCGAGAGACAAATTTTCTAAGTGTAGTAACTTCAATTTCAGAGTCTGGAGAGATGAGCTTAGTCCTTTTAGTAACTACTGCCCCATCGACCAACACGTACCCTTGTTCAATGCATTCTTGGGCTTCTTGCCTACTTTCGCATAGTTTACGAGCAACTAACTCCTGATCTAGTCGCATGGTTACTACTTCGATACCCAACCCTTTTCAACTAGTGCATTGCGAGCTGCTGCAGTTTCTGCCTCTTGCTTGCTTTTTCCACGTCCTTCGGCAATTTTTTCGTCACCAAAATAGATACCAGTTAAAAATAATTTGTCGTGATCTGGCCCCTCTTCGCTTATAACTTTATAGCTAGGGGTTACTGAGTAGACTTCCTGAGACTTTTCTTGCACGTAACTTTTAGCATCTTTATACAACCCTCTACGAATTATCTCATCAGTCTGAACCAGTAATGTGTCAGAAATAAAGATCTTAGCTTCATTATATCCTTGATCTAAGTAAAGCGACCCTACAAAAGCCTCGTAAGCATCAGCTAAAATCGATGATCGTGCGCGGTGAACATCTTTTGCTTCCCCTTTTGATAGTTTCATTATGTCATTAAAACCAAGGTTTGTTGCAACTTCACCTAAAGTAACAGCATTAACAAGTGCTGACCTATAAGCTGTTAAATCCCCTTCGTTTTGATATGGGTATTTAGTATATAAATATTCGGTCACTACAAGCTCGAGCACTGCATCTCCAAGAAACTCTAATCTTTCGTTATGAACAAGCCCTGTGCGAGGGTTCTCATTAATAAAACTTCTATGAATAAAAGCCTGCTCTAGTAGAGTAGTGTCATTAAAGTGTAACTTATTTCGTGTAGTAAATTCTTCAAGTGTCATATAGTAAAACTTACTTAGGCAGGGACTAACTACTTACCTGTAGATTTAGTAAGTATTTCAGTAGCTTTCTCTAGGAGTGGTTTAATATCATCATAAATTCTTAGTGACATCACCTCCTTCAACTCGAACCATTTCGCATCATCTAAACCACCTTTTTGTTCTAGGACTAATGGAACATATTCAGCTTTGGCAAGGTAGTAGGAAACATGCTTAACCACCTTTCCTTTCTCAGGCTTATTAGCAATATATTGATTCTCACCAAGCTTATCTTCAATTGTCATTGTTATACCAATTTCCTCACCAATTTCACGAGTAGCTGCTGTCTGCTCATCTTCACCATCTTCAATCTTACCTTTAGGTAATGTCCAATACCCAAACACATCATGTACAAGTGCAACAAACGGCTTCGAATCTTTATATGCATACACAACAGCACCTGCTAGTAGCTCACGCTTTGTAGCATCGAAATGCTCTTTCTTAGTTTTAGTACTCTGAGATTTCTCGGGCTCCCCCATCTCCTTGTATATTGCTCCTAGTACTCCGTTAACGAACTTGCCGGAAGTTTCCCCAGCAAACGCTTTAGCAAGCTCAATTGCCTCATCAATAGCTACTTTTGGTGGTACCTGTGCTCTATCACCAAAAAGTAACTCAGTAAGGCCAATTCTAAGAATGTTACGATCTACCACACCAATTTTCTCAAGTGGCCAGTCAGGTGCTGCGCGAGTTATGATGTCATCAATTGTAATCCGACGTGAAAGTGCGTTAGTAACAATATCCTTAGTGAAAGAACTATCCTTTATCCCCTCCCCGAATTCTTCAGTATTTCGTAATATAATTGCGTCAACATCTTCTGAAGCATCAGACAAAAGCCCTTTAATATCAAGCTCAAAAAGCGTTTGGAGGGCTATAGTTCTAGCAATGTGCCGGGTACTCATATGTTTTTTAAAAAGAACGTTTTAGATTAGTTATCAAGGTTATTGTTAGTAATTGATGTTACGCAGTTTTAGCCTTTGCTTTAACAGTTGTAACTTTCTTACCTCTATAGAAGCCACAAGCATCACAGACGTGATGTGGTGTTTTAAGTGCTTTACAATTCTTGCATTCTACAAGATTAGCTGCTTTTAATGCGTGGTGACTACGGCGATTAGCTGTATGTGCACGTGTGTGTCTCATTCGTACTACCATAATAGGATATATTCTACATTATTTTGTTAATTTTTGCAATATTTAGCTGGGGAGTATGTGTGTACCCTGTTACTCTTTGCTTTTACCCACATTACTCACCACACATACCCCAAACACCTTAAGAGAACAAGTACTTTGTGGAGCAAGTGGGACGGCAACTTGTGCTACAGCAGGTTTAGCATTACCAGAGACAGAACTGGTGAAGAAACTACCGATTGCACGTTTAAATATAGATGCAAGATTACTTGGTTTGTACAAGTTACCCGAATCCCCTCCACCTCCACCTTGTCCACCCCCACCTTGGGTAGTAGTTGCTCCACCTCCACCACCCTCTCCACCTCCACCACCTCCTACACCACCTCCTGACTGGGTGGTGGTAGCACCACTTTGGGATTCTGCTTCAACATAAGTTGGCGCCGATGCACGAGGTGATTGGATGTAGAATGGTAGACCGGAGAATGTTAACCCAGTTGAGTAGTTACCTACACTGTCTTTTGTAAATATCTTGTAATAGTAATTCGTAGATCTACCTGCTGTAGTATCTAGACAGGTGGCAACAGTATTTAGTGTAATGGTGTTAGCAACACAGACTACAGTTGCTGCACCGATGGTGTTACCAGCTGAATAGGTGGTACCTTCTACTGGCACATCATTAACTTGTGAAGTAGAACGGAGGACTACGGTGCTACTTGCATCGGTTGTAGATGGATTAGTGTAGGTAAGGAGGATTTGTTTAGCTGCTGTGACTTCCCCTGTTCCACCAGTTGGAGAAGCTGGGGATTCATTGTCGATGGTCACTACTGTTGTTGTTCCACCACCTTGGTCACTTCCTTGAGAGTAAGCAGCTGTGGTAGTAAACGATGAGACGTAGGATGATACATAGTGTGTTGCTCCAGGGACAGCAGGCATAGTTGCGTGACTCTTTGCTGTCACTCTCACTCTATACTGCGTAAGAGATGTATTGGCAGTAAGTGTGTTAGTAGAAAGAGTAATTGGAACAATGTCAGAAGATGGATTAGAAGCAGAGCCGTAGACAGTAGCCGCACTGTTGTGCACGATTTCCACAAGAGAGAGTGTTTGAGCGGTGCCAGTAGCAAAGGTAACAGTAAGAGATGGTATAACATCAGTTCCTGAGGTTGTTTGGAATGTGAATGTGTTAGAAATAGCGGTACCTCCTCCTGGCGGGAGTGTGGTAGATGGAGTGTCGGTGCCTACACCAAGAGTTACTCCTGTTGCTCCAGGAGATACTGGATTACCAAATGGTTCTACTCCAGTAGACCAGTTACCTGTTGTATCTTGTGTAAAGAGCTTGAAGTAGTACGGTGTACCATTAACTAGTCCTGTGTTAGTACAGGTTCGAGTGGAAGATGCTGTTACAGCAAAGGAACAAGCTACAGTACTAGCTCCAATGCTTGAGCTTGTTGCATAACTTACTCCCTCTACGGGAGTATCTGTGATTGGAGAAGTAGAGCGGAGGATTGTGGTGGTGGAGATATCGGTGTCTGCTGGGTTAACGAAGGTGAGAGTGATTTGGTTGGAGGAGGAGGTGGCGGTTGGTGAGGAGGAGGTCATGACACGGTTGGAGCCGGCACTTGCCACTGCAACAAAGAGGCCGTTACCGTAGGTGACAGAGAACCAGCTATTTGCTTCAGCGGCAGACGAACGAATGCTCCAAGTGATACCATCTGTGGATGTCATGACGCGATTGGTGCCAGTATTTCCCACTGCTACAAAAAGACCATTGCCGTAGGTGACAGAGTTCCAAGTATTCACTTCGCCTACTACGGAGGTACGAGGCGTCCAAGTGATGCCATCAGGTGAGGTCATTACACGATTGGTGCCAGATTGTGACACTGCAACAAAGAGACCATTTCCATAAGTGACAGAGCCCCAATTATTCGTTTCCACAGTAGAAGCCCTAGCAGTCCAAGTGATACCATCAGGTGAGGTCATGACTTTATTGGTACCGGTGTTCGCTATTGCAACATAAATATTATTACCATAAGTGACTGAATACCAGCCGTTACTCTCATTTGCAGAAGTACGAGCAGTCCAAGTGATACCATCAGGTGAGGTCATTACACGATTTATGGCACCAGAGACTGCCACTGCCACAAAGAGGCCATTACCGTAAGTGACTGAGTACCACAGATTCGCTTCAGTAGCTGAAGCACGTGCTGTCCAAGTGGTGCCATCAGGAGAGGTCATGACTCTATTGGTGCCAGAGTTTGCTACTGCAACAAAGAGGCCATTACCGTAGGTCACGGAACGCCATCCATTAGTTGTAGTACCTGTACGAAGAGTCCAGGTAATGCCGTCAGAAGATGTCATAACGTTCTGGTTTGTGGAAGTACTAGATACTGCTACAAAGAGACCATTACCGTAGGTGATGGAGTTCCACGGGCTTGCTTCACTAGCTGATGTACGCGCAGTCCAATTGAATCCAGCCTGGTTTACACTAGCAGTTGATGTATTATCTATCACAAGTACCGTAGTTGTAGCCCCCTGATCTGTACCTACCATACTAGCTGCAGTCCCTACCCAGGATGATATGTAAGTCGAAAGATAGTAGGTAGTACCAGGTACTGTAGGCATATTGATATGAGTCTTAGGAGTAACACGAACTCTGTACTGAGTGATACCACTTGTAGCGGTGAGGGTGTTGTTGGATAACGGGATGACAATGGTGTCTGTTGTAGGGTTAGCTACAGATCCATAGACAGTAGATCCTGAGTCATTTGTAATTTCAATAAGTGAAAGAGATACAGCTGTAGTGGTGGCGGTTGTTACGGTAACTGATTGGATAATATCACTAACTAGAGTTGCTTGGAATGTAAAGGTGTTAGAAGTGGTAGCACTTCCTCCAGGTCGGAGTGTTCCTCCTACTGGATCATTACCTGATCCTAGAGTAACAGTGGTAGCTCCTGGTGATATTGGATTACCATATGGTTCTACTCCTGTAGACCAGTTACCTGTGGTGTCACGTGTATATACTTTGTAATAGTATGGTGTGCCGTTAACAAGTCCAGTATCAATACAATTGTGAGTAGTAGAAGCTGCGATAGCTACAGAACATGCAACGGTTGCTGTACCTATTGTAGAACTTGTGGCGTAGGTGACACCTTCTACAGGGGTTGTGGAGATAGAGAAGGGTACAGTATCGCGCAAGACCATGAGGGACGCAAGGTCACTGTTGGCAGGAGAAAATGAGGTGATGGTGACAGAGCCAGATGTGGAGGTGGCGGTTGGGTTGGAGGAAGTTTGTACGCGGTTGGCACCACCGATTGCTATCGCCACAAAGAGTCCGTTTGCATAAGTTACAGTGTTCCAAGTGTTTGCTTCAGCTGCTGACGTACGAGCTGCCCAAGTTATACCATCTGTTGAGGTCATTACACGGTTAGTGCCAGATTGAGATACCGCAACAAAGAGACCGTTGCCGTAGGTGACTGAGGCCCATCCATTTGATTCATTTGCTGACGTACGTGCAGTCCAGGTTATGCCGTCAGGAGAAGTCATGACGCGGTTGGTACCTGTGAATGACACTGCAACAAAGAGACCGTTGCCGTAAATGATGGAGTACCACAAATTCGACTCAGCTGCTGACGTACGAGCTGCCCAAGTTATACCATCTGGTGAGGTCATGACTTTATTCGTGCCAGTTTGTGCCACAGCCACAAAGAGACCGTTGCTATAGGTAATGGAGTACCACGCGTTCCCTTCTGTGACAGAGGCGCGTCCTGTCCAGGTGATGCCGTCTGGGGAAGTCATTACTTTATTTGTACCAGCACTTGCCACTGCAACAAAGAGACCATTACCATAGGTGACTGAGCGCCATGTATTAGCTTCCGCTGCTGAAACTCTAGCAGTCCACGTAATCCCGTTTGGGGAAGTCATTACTTTATTAGCACCACCACTATTTGCTACTGCCACAAATAGTCCATTTGCATAAGTGACTGAGTGCCAAGAGTTGGTGGTGGTACCTGTACGGAGAGTCCAGGTAATACCATCAGGGGAAGTCATTACATTTTGGTTTGTGGTCGTTGCTGCTACAGCCACAAAGAGACCGTTGCCGTAGGTGACAGAGTTCCATGTATTTCCATCGCTTGCTGAGGCACGAGCCCTCCAACCAAAACCTGCTTGATGTACGTTATCTGGTGAAAGATTATCAATCGTAACAGTCGTCGAAGCAATATCTGATCCATTCTTGTTGATTATGGTAGTCCCTGTCCAGTCAGAGATGTATGTCGTAAGTAGTGTTGTTGTCCCCACTGACGGATCTGGCATATTCACATGTGACTTCGGAGTGATCCGAATCTTGTAGGTGGTTGTAGCTGTAGTTACGGTAAGTTTACTAAGAGGAAGAACAGTTACATCAGACGGGGTAGTGGTAGAACCATAAACAACAACTCCTGAGTTATCAGTAACTTCAAGGAGACTGGTAGTTGTAGCACTACCTGAAGCAAAGGTGACAGTTACTGATTTAAGAACATCTGTCCCCTGGTCTGTAACTAACGTAAAGCTGTCTGATGTAGTGGCACTTCCTCCTGGGGCTAACGTAGTAGAAGAAGCGTCTGTTCCTGTTCCTAGGGTGATAGAGCGTCCTGGTGTTGTGGAAGACGTGATTACTTGGGAAGAGTAGTTACCGTAGGTATCTTGGGTGAATAGCTTAAAGTAGTAGGATGTTCCATTAAAGGTGTTAGCGGTTGAGTTACAGGTGTAGGCAGTACTTGTAGCTACTGTGTAAGAACAGACTACATCACTTGCTCCTACTTTAGAGCTTGTAGCATAGGTTGCTCCATCTGTTGGAGTATCTCCTACTGGATCAGTGCTTTTAAGGACGAGGATACGAGAGAGGTCAGAGTCAGATGGAGTAGTGAAAGAGAGGGAGACGCGGTTGGATGCTGGGGAGGCGGAGTAGGCGTGGGAGGTCATGACGCGGTTTGCACTAGTACCTCCCACTGCCACAAAAAGTCCATTTCCGAAGGTGACAGAGTTCCAACTATTCCCTTCAACAGCTGAAGTGCGCGCTGTCCAGGTTATGCCGTCAGGAGAGGTCATGACACGATTGGTACCTGTTTGTGCCACTGCCATAAAGAGACTGTTGCCATATGTGACGGATATCCACTGATTAGCTTCAACAGCTGATGTACGTGCTGTCCAGGTGATGCCGTCAGGAGAGGTCATGACACGATTGGTGCCAGCGCCTGCCACTGCTACAAAGAGACCGTTGCCGTAGGTGACGGAGCCCCAGAAATTCCCCTCATTTGCTGATGTACGTGCTGTCCAGGTGATGCCATCAGGAGAGGTCATAACACGATTGGTGCCAGCGGTTGCAACTGCTACAAAGAGACCGTTGCCGTAGGTGACGGCACCCCACCCATTCCCTTCAACAGCTGATGTACGTGCTGTCCAGGTGATGCCGTCAGGAGAGGTCATAACACGATTGGTGCCAGCGGTTGCAACTGCTACAAAGAGACCGTTGCCGTAGGTGACGGAGTTCCACTGATTAGCTTCATTAGCAGAAGTACGTGCAGTCCAGTTGATGCCGTCAGGAGAAGTCATGACAAGGTTTGAACCACTTAGCGATACAGCAACAAAGAGCCCGTTTCCATAGGTGATGGAGTTCCAACTATTCCCTTCATTAGCAGAAGTACGTGCAGTCCAGTTGATGCCGTCAGGAGAAGTCATCACTTTATTGGTGCCAGTTTGGGACAGTGCAACAAACAGTCCATTATCATAAATTACCCTGATCCATGCATTTGTCTCATTGGCCGAGGTACGAGCTGTCCAGTTTGATCCTGTAGATGTAATTCCATTTACCAAATTATCAACTACTAATGGCGGTGCTGCATCTTCACCTTCAGCAACACCTGAAGATGAAGTGTATGATTTTATTTTTGCACTTACTTGATATGTGTCACCTAATGATGCTGGTGGCATAGCATCGTGAGTCTTTGGAGTTATTCTAATACGATACTGAGTTACACCACTAGTAGCCGTAAGAGTACTTGAATTTAGTGCTACTGATACTTCATTACTGGTTGGATTTATAACTGAACCGTATACAGTAGCGCCATCATTACTTGTCACTTCAATTAATGAAATTCCCTTATAATATTCTGGATTACTATAATTAGTTTTTGAATTAGAAGTCATAATTCTGTTACCTGTTCCTGATGAACCAACTGCGACAAAGCGCCCGTTACCATAAGTTACAGAATTCCAATTATTGTCTGCTGAACTTGTTGCAGTAGCCCATGTAAGACCATTTGTTGAGGTTGCAACACGGTTACCTGTCCCTGAAGAAGCAACTGCGACAAACACTTCGTTGGCATATGCTACAGAGTTCCAAGCATTATTATTTGGCCCTGTTGCAGTTGTCCATGTCGTGCCAGTAGCTGAAGTCATGACACTAAAACCTATTGCATTGTTTGACATTGCAACAAAAAGATTTTTTGCATAAACGACCGATGTCCATTGTGTGTCTGATGGAGTTGTTCTCGTGGTCCACGTTGTCCCGTCAGGTGAAGTCATAACTCTATTCCCAGTGCCTGAGTATGAGACAGCAACGAAAAGATTAAGTCCGTATGTAACTGAATACCATTGATTATCAACTGAATCAGATCGTGAAGTCCATGTAATCCCATCTGGTGAAGTCATAACACGATTTCCTACTGTTGCGTTACAACTAGTACTATTAACTCCGCAAGCGACAGCCACAAATGTACCGTTACCATAGGTTACAGATCTCCATGCATTATCAGCAGCACTTGTTCGAGCAGTCCATGTAATCCCATCTGGTGAAGTCATTACACGATTACCAGTTCCATCTAATGACACCGCAACAAAAAGGCCGTTACCATATGTAACAGAGGTCCATTGATAATTAGACGGAGTAGGTCTTGTTGTCCATGTTATTCCGTCATACGAAGTCATTATTACATCTGGTGCATAACTTACTCCTCCATAATAAATACCAGCACCTACAGCTACAAAGATTCCGTTCCCATACGTTACTGAGTTCCAATCGTTGTCTGTTGGGTTAGTAGTAGTCGCCCAAGTTACAGCATTATTTGGGCCTAACGCAACCTGAGGACCAGCACCGGAAGTTGAAACCATCGCACGAGTACTTGTTCCTGAGTATGCAACGCTGACAAATCTTCCGTTTGCATAAACCACTCCTTTCCAAAAATTATCTGCTGGGGTCGTTGATGTTGCCCATGTTACTCCATCAGATGAAGTCATGACACGTGTACTTGTACCAGAATTGGCAACTGCAACGAAGAGTCCGTTTCCATATGCAACACCTTGCCACGAGTTATCTGCTGCGCTAGTTCTTGTAGTCCATGTAATCCCATCTGGAGACGTCATAACTCTGTTACCAGTACCTGAGTCTGCTACTGCAACAAAAAGTCCGTTACCATACGCAACAGAGTTCCACTGGTTATCTGCAGCACTAGTTCGACTTGTCCAAATGACTCCATCGGGAGAAGTCATCACCCTGTTGCCAGTACCATCATTTGATACTGCAACGAAGAGACCATTACCATAGGTTACAGATATCCAAGAATTGGTTGTTGTCCCTGTCTGGAGGGTCCAAGATATGCCGTCACGAGAAGTCATCACGTTTCTTGTTGAACTTGTTGCAGCGGTAGCAACAAACAGATCATTACCGTAGGTGATCCCCCACCAGCTTGTTGAGCTCGCTGCACTAGAACGTGCAGTCCAAGTTATACCATCTTGTGAAGTCATGATACGTGTACCATTAGTTGAATTACACGTACTACTTGCTGCTACACCACATGCAACCGCCACAAACATACCATTACCAAAAGCGACATTTCTCCACACACTATCAGCTGCACTCGTACGACTCGTCCAGGTAACACCGTCAGGTGAAGTCATAACACGATTACCAGTACCTGAACGTGCCACAGCAACGAATGTTCGGTTACCATAGGTAATGCCTACCCACTCATTATTAACTGAGGTCGTACTAGTGCTCCACGTGAGTCCATTATTTTTTGAACCACCATTTAGATTAATAAGTACATTTGTCACTTGGGCAGTGCCAGTACTAGTTCTTAAAGTAAAAGTGTCTGAAGTTGTAGCCGTGTATCCAGGGCCGAGTATGACAGTTGAAGTTGCGTCACTACCATCCCCTAAGGTCACAATCGGGGTCGAAGAGGAGACGGCGAGAGCTTGTGGTGCTGTAACTAATATCGTTACGAAAATAAGAGATAAAGAAACAATAACTCTTAAGTAAGTGAAATCTAAAAAAACACCAACTTTCTTTAAGGTGTATTCATAACATCTAAGGCTGTCTTTAAATTTCAAAAAAATATTCTGCACAGAAGCTATACATAAAGTATATGCTACATATTCATATAAATACGATATTTATCAATATAGATGTTGATAACTTTCTAATTAAAATATATCATGACCTCAAGCTAAAATTTGAGAGAATTGTTCGCAGCAATTTATGAATATCATCCTCACTTAGTACACTAAAATAAGTTTACATAATTAACTATAAAGTACTATTGAACTTTATTTATTAGTTAAATTCTAATTATTAAGAACAGAATACTAAACTAGTTTTAGTTTACAATAGTTTTTAACTATTCTAGTATAACGTATAGTTTAATTAGTTGCTGCTCTTATGAAGCATATGCCAAACACTTTTAAGCTACATATTGCTTGATTTTGTGTATCCTCTTCAGCTTGAGCTGTATCTGTACCACCGTAGACAAAACCAGTAAAGAACATCCCGAGGCTATTTCTAATTAGACTTGCTATGTTGCTTCCGTGGTATATGAAGCCCGAATCCCCTCCACCCCCACCTTGTCCACCCCCACCTTGGGTAGTAGTTGCTCCACCTCCACCACCCTCTCCACCTCCACCACCTCCTACACCACCTCCTGACTGGGTGGTGGTAGCACCACTTGAAGATTCGGGTTCTACATACGAGGGAGCTGAGGCTTTAGGAGACTGAATATATAGTGGTAGACCGGAGAATGTTAGCCCAGTTGAGTAGTTACCTGCACTGTCTTTTGTATATATCTTGTAGTAATAATTAATTGATCTACCTGCTGTAGTATCTAGACAGGTAGCAATAGCGCTTAGTGTAATGGTGTTAGCAACACAGACTACAGTTGCTGCACCGATAGTATTACCGGCTGAATAGGTTTGCCCTCCCGCAGGAACATCGGTAACAGGAGAAGTAGATCGGAGAACTACGGTACTACTTGCGTCGGTTGTAGATGGATTAGTGTAGGTAAGGAGGATCTGTTTAGCTGCGGTGACTTCCCCTGTTCCACCAGTTGGAGATGCTGGGGATTCGTTGTCGATGGTGATAATAGTCGTTGTCCCTCCTCCTAAATCAGTTCCGGTCTTGTATGCTGCTGTGGTATTAAATGATGATACATAGGAAGAGACGTAGTAGGTGGATCCTGGTGGAGCAGGCATGGCTGCCCAGACTTTTGTGGTTACACGAACTCGGTATTGAGTAAGTGATGTATTAGCAGTGAGTGTGTTAGTAGAAAGAGTAATTGGAACAATGTCAGAAGATGGATTAGAAGCAGAGCCGTAGACAGTAGCCGCACTATTGTGCGTGATTTCTACAAGTGACAGAGCCTGAGTTGTACCTGAAGCAAATGTGAGGGTGAGAGACGGTATGATATCAGTCCCAGAAGTTGTTTGGAAAGTAAAAGTATTAGAAGTAGTAGCATTACCCCCTGGAGCAAGTGTTGTCGATGGAGTGTCAGTTCCAACTCCTAATGTTACACCAGTAGCCCCAGGAGATACTGGATTACCAAATGGTTCTACTCCAGTAGACCAGTTACCTGTTGTATCTTGAACAAAGAGCTTGAAGTAGTACGGTGTACCATTAACGAGTCCTGTGTTAGTACAGGTTCGAGTAGAAGATGCTGTTACAGCAAAGGAACAAGCTACAGTAGAAGCTCCAATACTTGAACTTGTTGCATAACTTACTCCTTCTACAGGAGTATCTGTGATTGGGGAGGTAGAGCGGAGGATTGTGGTGGTGGAGATATCGGTGTCTGCTGGGTTAATGAAGGTGAGAGTGATTTGGTTGGAGGAGGAGGTGGCGGTGGGGTTGGAGGAGGTCATGACACGGTCACCTGATCCAGAAGTTGAGACAGTAACAAACAGACTATCTCCATAGATAGCTTGTCGCCAAGAATTTACTGCTGATACAGCACGTAATGACCATACAACACCATTAGATGAAGTAATCATATAATTTTTACCAACACCAGTAGTTGAGATCGCAACAAAAAGACCATTACCATAGGTTACGGAGGTCAATGTCATAGCCTCAGTAGAAGTAGAGGTTTGTGCGGTCCAGGTAACAGCATCTTGAGAAGTCATTATACGACTGGTACCAGAGTTTGCAACTGCAACAAAAAGACCATTACCATAAGTGACAGAGAACCAGGCATTACTTTCATTTACTGATGTTCGTGCTACCCACGTAACTCCGTCCACTGAAGTCATTACATGGCTAGTACCTGATTGTGCTACAGCTACAAATAAATTTTTCCCATAAGTGATGGAGAGCCACGTCCCACCCTCAGTAGCAGAGGAGTTACGGGGGGTCCAGGTTATACCATCAGGTGAGGTCATGACACGGTTGGTGCCAAAGTTTGCTACTGCCACAAACAGACCATTACCGTAGGTAACTGATTGCCACTGATTTGCTTCACCTGCAGACGTACGTGCAGTCCAGGTGATACCATCTGGGGAGGTCATGACACGATTAGTACCCGCAGATGCCACAGCTACAAAGAGACCGTTACCGTAGGTAACTGATTGCCATGTGTTTGTTGTAGTTGCTGTCCTTAGATTCCAAATCACTCCATCTGATGACGTCATTACACTCTGATTTGTTGTTGTTCCTGAGACTGCAACAAAGAGACCGTTACCGTAAGTAACTGAGTTCCAGTTATTGTTTGCAGCACTCACTCTGCTTCTCCAACTCCTCCCTGCTTCATCTACAGTGGATGGTGAACTATTATCAATTGTGAGAGTTGTGGCTGCAAGATCTTGGCCTGTCTGATACGCAGATGTTCCTACAAAAGAAGAAACATAGGAAGAGACATAGTAGGTAGACCCTGGTATTGCCGGCATATTCACATGACTCTTCGGTGTGACTCGCACTCTGTATTGAGTAAGTGAAGTGTTTGCAGTGAGTGTGTTAGTAGAAAGTGTAATAGGTACAATATCAGATGCTGGGTTAGCAGTAGAACCGTAGACAGTAGCTCCGTTATCACTTGTGATCTCTACAAGCGATAGAGCTTGAGCGGTACCTGTAGCAAAGGTAACGGTAGCTGACTGAATAACATCAGTTCCTGAGGTTGTTTGGAATGTAAAGGTGTCTGAAGTGGTAGCACTTCCTCCCGGAGCTAGTGTTCCTCCTACTGGGTCATTACCCGTTCCTAGAGTTACTCCTGTAGCTCCAGGAGCTACAGGATCTAGTGCTACACCTGTAGACCAGTTACCAGTAGTATCTTGTACAAAGAGTTTAAAGTAGTACGGTGTACCATTAACTAGTCCTGTGTTAGTACAAGTTCGAGTGGATGATGCTGTTACGCTAAAGGAGCAGGCTACAGTAGAAGCTCCTATACTAGAACTTGTTGCATAACTTACTCCCTCTACTGGGGTGTCTGTGATTGGAGAGGTGGAGCGGAGGATGGTTGTGGTGGAGATGTCGGTGTCTGGTGAGTTGATGAATGTGAGAGTGATTTGGTTGGAGGAAGAGGTGGCGGTTGGTGAGGAGGAGGTCATAAGAGTTTTAACAAGTAGAGTACCTCTTGCAACAAATGTTTTACTTCCAAAGGTTACGAAATCAACAGCACTAAAGTTAGGATAAGAAGGTGAGCTCCAACTAATACCGTTTGTAGATATTCTAAGCAGGCCACCAGCAGCGACAAAAAAACCATTACCATAAGCAACTGAATTATATACGACCAACCCCGAACTAATCGAAGTCTGAATCCAGTCAGTATCACCAGAAGAATAGTACCCACCTCCATTGTTAGCGGTAGTAACAACAAATAGCCCATTAGCATAGGTAATTGACGTTAATGAATACAAAAATTCATTAGGTATCGATTCCGACGTCCAAGTGATGCCATCTAATGAAGACATTATCTTAAGGCTTCCAGCTTGTGCAACCGCAACAAACTTTCCCTTTCCATAAGCCACAGAATACCAGCTATTAGACTCGACAGCTGAAGTTCGAAGTGTCCAAGTAATGCCATCAGGTGAAGTCATGACACGATTAGTTCCGGCACTTGCGACAGCAACAAAGAGTCCATTACCATAGGTAACCGAACGCCATTCATTAGTCGCTGAAGATGTACGTAGTGTCCAAGCAACACCATCAGGCGAGGTCATGACGCGATTACCTGCTATTGCGTTACAAGTAGTAGATGATACTCCACAAGCAACCGCCACAAAGAGACCATTTCCGTAGGTGACGGATGTCCATGCGTTAGTTGTCGTCCCCGTAAGTAGAGTCCAGGTAATACCGTCAGAGGAAGTCATGACATTTCGGTTAGTCGTAGTTGCAAATACAGCCACGAACAACCCACCCCCATACGCAATTGAGTACGAAGAACTACCTTCTAAGGAGCTTCCCCTATTCCTCCATACCTTTCCTGCTTCATCTACATTTGTTGGTGACAAGTTATCTATCGTGAGTATTGTAGAAGCAGCATCTGACCCGTTCTTGTTGATGATGTTTGTCCCTGTCCAGTCAGATATGCGTGTAGTAAGTAACGTTGTAATCCCTACTGAAGGATCAGGCATGTTTGCATGGCTCTTAGGAGTAATACGTATTCTGTAGGTTGTAGTAGCAGTAGTTACGGTAAGACCAGTAAGAGGAAGAACTGTTACATCTGATGGAGTGGTAGTAGAACCATATACTTGTGAACCTGTATCATTAGTAATCTCAAGGAGTGATGTAGTTGTTGCAGCACCGGTTGCAAAGGTAACAGTTACTGATTGTAAGTTGTCTGCCCCTTGGTCAGTAACAAGTGTAAAGGTATTAGAAGTAGTTGCTGTAGCTCCTGGTAGAAGAGTAGAGGAAGCAGTATCAGCTCCTGTTCCTATGGTGATAGAGCGTCCTGGAGTAGTGGAAGCAGTCATGACAGCAGATGAGTAGTTACCATATGAGTCACGACTAAACATCTTGAAGTAGTATGATGTACCATTAAAGGTGTTAAAAGTGGAGTTACAGGTGTAGGTGGTGGAGGTTGCTACAGCGAAGGAACAGACTACATCACTTGCTCCTACTTTAGAAGTAGTAGCGTAGGTTGTGTTTTCTAGAGGTATGTCCCCTACTGGATCAGTGCTTTTAAGGACGAGGATACTTGAAAGATCAGGATCAGAGGGGGTGGTGAAGGTGAGGGCGACGCGGTTGTTGGAGGGGGAAATTGTATAGGAGGAAGAAGTTAATACTATTCTATTATTAATATTCACATTTGCAACTGCTGTGAGAATACCATTCCCATATGTAACTTCTTGCCAGAAATTAAGGCCTGGTTCTGGGATAGTTGAAGATGACCATAACATGCCATCATTTGAGCTCATGGAGCCAAAACTAGATATTGCAAAAAAGTAATTTTGAGCATACGTAACACTTTCCCACGTGAAGTTATTTGCAGCGGTTTGTGCAGTCCAAGTGATTCCATTAGAAGAGGTCATCACACGATTATTTATAGTCCCAAATGTACTATCTGAAACCGCAACAAAGAGACCTTTACCGTAGGTGACGGATAACCAACCGTTATCTGCAGCACTCGCACGTGACGTCCAAGTGATGCCATCTGGAGAAGTCATTACTCGGTTGCCGGATCCTGATGCCGCAACAGCAACAAAAAGTCCATTACCATAGGTTACCGAGTACCAAACATTATCTGCAGCACTCGCACGTGACGTCCAAGTGATGCCATCTGGAGAAGTCATTACTCGGTTGCCTGTTCCTGAAGTTGAAACCGCAACAAAGAGTCCATTACCATAAGTGACTGATCTCCAGCTATTCGCTTCAGCAGCGGAAGTGCGTGCGGTCCAAGTAATGCCATCAGGTGAAGTCATGACACGATTAGTGCCTGTATTTGCAACTGCAACAAAGAGGCTGTTAGCGTAGGTAACAGAAGTCCAGAAATTATCTACTGCACTTGTTCGACTCGTCCAAGTAACACCGTCAGGAGATGTCATTACACGGTTACCGGAGCCGGCACCTCCAACAGCAACAAAGAGTCCATTACCGAAAGTCACAGATTCCCAAATATTATTAACACCTGTCAACCTAGACGTCCAATTAGTTGTATAGGGAACAATTCCAGTCGACAAGTTATCTATTGCTACTGTTGTGCCTACTGTATCCTCACCCTCTACAACACCTAAAGCAGAAGTAAACGATCTTACTTTAGCTTTTACAGAGTATGTCTCACCAACAGATGCGGCTGGCATAATATCATGAGTTTTAGGAGTAATACGAATACTGTATTGTGTTGGGCCACTTGTAGCTGTTAGTGTGTTAGTTGATAGCGGTATTGATATTTGATCACTTGAAGGATTATCTACTGAACCGTAGACAGTGGTACCGAGTGCGTTGGTAATCTCAACTCTTGAGATTCCTTTGTAGAATTCTGAGTTGTTGTAGAATGTGTCTGAAGACATGACTCTGTTTCCAGGACTAGACTGACCCACAGCCACAAATTTTCTGTTGCCGTAAACCACAGACCTCCAGCCATCTTCCGCTATACTTGCACGACTTGTCCAATTGATACCGTTTGACGAAGTCATGACACGGTCACCAGTAACGGAGGCTGACACCGCAACAAAAAGCCCGTTACCATAGGTGACTGATATCCAAGCATTTGTAGTTGTTCCTGTCCTTTGTGCCCAAGTAATACCGTCGGAAGAAGTCATGACATTCTGGTTGGTTGTTGTACCTGTGACAGCAACAAACAAACCATTACCATAGGTGACTTCATTCCATGAACGAGTTGTTGCTCCGGTTCTTAGTATCCAAGAGTTACCGTCAGAAGAAGTTAAAACACTTAGGTTTGATGTTGTAGTTGCGCTAACAGCAACAAATAGCCCGTTACCGTAAGTAATACTCTGCCATAGGTTGTCTACAGTCGAGCTAGCAGCCCCAGTACTCGTAGCCCACGTGATGCCGTCTGATGAAGTCATGATGCGGTTGCCTGTACCAGTGTTTGCGACAGCCACAAATTTTCCGTTGCCGTAAACCACAGACCTCCAACTGTTATCCGCCGCACTTACACGACTTGTCCAAGTAATACCATCAGGTGAAGTCATAACGTTATTATTGATACCTACAGCTCCTGACACTGCCACAAACAGACCATTGCCATAAGTTACAGACTTCCAACTATTATCCGCTGCACTTACACGACTTGTCCATGTTATGCCATCCGGTGAGGTCATAACTCGGTTACCGGTACCTGACTGAGAGACAGCTACAAAAATCCCATTACCATACGCAACGGAATTCCACCAATTATCAGCAGCACTTGTACTTGTCGCCCAACCTTGACCAGTACTTGTTCCAACCGCCACCTGTGGCCCAGCTCCCGAAGTCGACGTCATCACTCTATTACCGGTTCCAGTGGTAGATACAGCCACAAACATTCCGTTACCGTATGTTACTGATGACCATGAGTTGGTTGTGGTACCGGCTCGTACTGTCCAAGTATTACCGTCAGTTGAAGTTATGACACTGTTAAGACTAGTAGTTGCTGCAACAGCAACGAAGATTCCGTTACCATAGGTTACAGAACTCCAAAGTCCATTAAGTGCAGTGGTGCTAGTTGCCCAAGTAATACCATCAACCGATCTCATAATTCCATTGTTTACTCCGTTGTTAGCTACAGCGACGAATACTCCATTCCCATAGGTAATCGATTGCCAACCGTTCATCGCAGAACTAGTTCTAGTAGTCCAAGTGATACCATCAGGTGAAGTCATAATGTGGTTAAGAACTCCAGAACTGGCTACAGAGACAAACAAGCCGTTAGCATAGGTAACAGATTTGTACATGATACCAGCAGCATTCACACGATTAGTCCATGTAACTCCATCTGAGGATGTCATAACACGATTAACACCAGTTGATCCGACTGCTACGAAGAGATCATTACCGAAAGCAACACCGTTCCAAGTATTTGTTGTTGTACCAGTTCTAAGGGTCCATGTAACACCATCACCTGAAGTCATTACATTTTGGTTAGATGTAGAGGATGCAGAGACTGCAACAAAGAGGCCATTACCATAGGTTACGGAGTTCCAAGTATTGTTTGCTGGCGCAGCTCTTGTTGTCCAAGTAATACCATCAGGAGAAGTCATGATTGCACTTACTGCTCCTAGGGTAGAACTAGCTACAGCAACAAAGAGGCCGTTGCCGTAGGTTACTGATGTCCAGTAGTTATTCGATGCACTGGTACGACTAACCCAGGTGATACCATCGTTTCTTGATCCTCCATTTAGATCTACAACTACATTACTAATTACCGCTGATGAAGTGCTGGATTTAAGTGTGAATAGATTAGAGGTTGTAGCTGTATATCCTGGGCCAAGAATCACAGTTGAAGTAGCGTCAGAACCGTCGCCAAGAGTGACGATTGGGGTAAAAGAGGAGACGGCTAGAGCATGCTGGAAACTAAAAAAAAGTGACAGGAAAGAAAGTACAAAGACACTGCGCAACAAAGTTGTTACACACACATCTATTACCCTTCTATCAGAAAACTTAATAAAGTTCATTTGGTTATACAGCTAATTATACCCTTAAATTACAATGTTATTTGTGGATAAGTTACATCTTCATATCAAAAATTTGTTTCTGAAATATAGACGATTTTATCCACCCACAATTGATCTATGCATGTTTAAAATTTTAAAGTTAAGAAGTTAGAGTATATGTTGGTTCACTATACATAGATTATGTAATCTAACTATTAGATATAAACTAACTAATTATAGATTCAACGGTATTAGACAGTTTAGTAATGCTGTAATCTTTATATAAGAATTACATTATTAACTATTAGGTATTTTAATATAGTTAATTATGGATTACTTTGTGTCACATTAACCACTCTTGATATTGTTGCTGTATTCCCAGCTGCGTCCGTTGAGCTATAATTAACTCCGTATACTCCGACCGTTTGAGAATCTACTGTACCTGTTACTACAATTTGTGATGATATGTCCCCGTCTACGTCATCAACAGAAGATACTCCAGAATCTATGAAGGAGTCACCTACTACCAAATCAATAGTTCCTGAACCAATGAGGCTGACGACTGGTGCTACTGTGTCAGGAAGTGGGTAGGTACTTGTTCCATTAGTACCTGGGTCGGTACTTGTTCCATTAGTACCTGGGTCGGTACTTGTTCCATTAGTACCTGGGTCGGTACTTGTTCCATTACCTGAACCACCTGACTGAGTAGAAGTTCCTAGTACGACTCCTGTTTGACCAGAGATATTCAAGATGTTTGTAAGTGTATTCTTATCAATACAGAGATCTTCAAGACAGATTTGCTTAGCAACGATACGTCCATCCTCATCAATTGACCATGTGCCGTTAGCTGATGCAAGACTCTTAATGTTAGTAATTGCAACACCGTTAGCATTTAGGTCAATATTTCCTGTTGTTAGCATGCCAGTTGTTGTCGCATGCTTACCAGCTAAATCTAACTTCTGAACACCATTTTCAACTATCATAAGAACCTTTTCCTTACCTTCTACATAATCAGACAACGCTCGACCAATTGATTGACCTTCCCCGACAAGCTTCATTGCGTAACCTGGCATTGTGGCTGAAACTGTTAGATAGTCCCCTTGTTTAATCGCACCATTTTCGGATGTTACTTTTACAGGAATTCGACCTGAGAACGCTACTGGGACTCCATTTTGTACTTTCTTACCTAATACTATTCCAGGATTTGTTGAGATCACTCCGATTGCTTCATAAGCTACAATTGCCTTTCGTACAGTACTCATTGTGTATACATCATCGGTTGAGGTAGCGTTTATCTTACCCACATTCCAATTAGTAGTAGACGTACTGAACGCAACCACAGTTCCTGCATCAACCGCCTCACTTGCTTCAAAGTTCTCAGCTAAATCAGCAGCAGAATCAATATCAAACCCAGTTGCACGTACTCGACCTGAAACTCTAAGTAATTCATCACCTAATTGAGTTCCGTCATTCCCGATTCCGACGACCCCTAGTGAAGTGATGGTCAGTGAACTTGTTGCTGCATTTGTAAGGTTAATTTTACTTGTAATTGATGTTAATTGTGACTGAAGACCTGATGTAGTTGAATTTATAGTAGAAATTGCATCTGATAATGATGATGAGGCAGTTAGACGGTTATTTTCTACAGTGTTTTCAAGTGCGGCGATACTACTTGAAGCTTGGAGGAAATTATTAGCAGTTGAAACACCTAGGGCAGAAAGAGTTGTAGATGCTTGAGTAGCTGCAACACTTAGCTCTCTAACTCCTGCTGCAGTATAGATATTCATTGCTGAATAATTAACTTCTTTGAAACCATCTTTATTAACTACCACAAGTTCAGGGAACAGAGACTCAACATTTTGTGAAATAAGACCAATGTTATTCATGTTTACATCTTTTTCATAAAGTGATTGTGCAAGCGTATTCCACTTATAGTTAACTGTTCTAAGTGACTGGAATCTTGAGAGCACGTCACCGAAATCAAGAATATCTGTCTTTAGATTTTGATCAGAAACACAAGTACCGGAAACAAGTGCCCCACCGTTACCTTGAATACAACCATTTGTACCTGAACTACCCACTCGAATATCTCCAACAACACGTAGAGGAACTGTTGTAGTACCTGCAATTGGTGTAGAAGTTCCTATACTTACATATCCAGCGTTATTTACCATAAATGCAATGGCTCCTGATGAAGACGCTACCACGAATGCATTCTGACCAGCAGTAGGTGTTATTGCTAACATTCCAATTGGTGTAGTTGTGCCGATACCTAGTCTACCGTTTGAACCGAACGAAAAGAGTGATGTACCAGTTGATGAGGAGATTGTAAGAATGTTTGTACTTGAAGTTCCCTGAATGTTAACTATAGAACTTCCTGTTGTTGTACCGATACCAACCCTAGTATTAGCATTATCAGCAAACAGGATTGGTCGAGATGAAGTCCCAACATAGAAGAGTCCACTTGTCGTGAGGTTGGTTGTTGATGCATTAGCGAGAGTTGTATTACCTATAATAGAAAGCGTTCCTGTTGCAGCTATATTTCCAGCAGTCGTAAGATTCCCATTGTTACCAATAGTAAACATTGAAACTGCATTCTTTCTTAGGTTAATAAAATTACCTGTAAACGTGCCACCACCTGCAGCAAAGTCCATTAAGAGACCAGTTCCTGAGAATGCTGAGATTTCTTGGTAGAATGTTGCCATTGAAGGTGCTGTTGTCATTGTGCCTGAATAGAGTCGGAGAACATCCCCTGTTGTTGTACCGGTACTTTCACCATAGACCGCAGCAGGTGCCGAAACACCTCCAGCATAACCAGTTGTAAATGCTTGGATACCAAATGTCGCGCCTGTTGTTCTTATACCGGTATTAATTCCAAAACTATTTGAACCAACACTTGAAACAACTTCAAGTCCACGCACTGTGTTTGCAAGAGCAGTATCGTCTTGCATACGGATAGTTTGACCAACAGCAGTGTTAGCAGCACTAGTAGGCGCATTAATTACAGTAAATCTATTTCCATTCTGAACTCCACCTAAGGTTGGATTAAATCTGTAACTACCTTGAATACCTGCTATGCCGATAGTTGCACCAGCTGAAGTAGATACTGATGTGTCAAGGAAAATCTTAGCAAGTGACTGTACTGAGTTGGTTGCGACAAGAAGCTGACCTGATGAATTGATTGAGAAGAGAGATGTTCCACTTGATGAAGCTACATTAAAGAGACCAAGATTTGAAGTTGATGTTGCTTGTACATTAAATGTATAGCCAGATGAGGTTGCATTTACTCCTGCAACCACACCATTATCAATATATGATGATGTTGCAATTGTTGATGCTGAGGTCCAGCGTGCACCGTAACCAAAAGCTCCACCAGTTAATGCTGCACCACCTGAGATTCCTAATGATGAAGTAGCAACCCATCGTGTTGATGTACCTACTGACTGAAGTACCATACCAAGAGTTCCAGAAGCTGCTACACCGTCACGGAGGGTTCCTGAGATGGTAAGGTTAGTTCCTGATGTAGCGTTAGTAAGGAATGAGTTAGTTCCGTAGAGAGTACCTACAGTAAGAGCAGAAGCAGACGCTGTAGTAAGAGTAGTTTGTCCTGATACTCCGAACGAACCAGCAACACCTAAGAGATATCCAGGAGTCGTTGACCCAACTCCCACATTTCCATTAGAAAGGATTGTAAAGAGTGATGTACCAGTTGAAGATGCTACGTTAAATGGATTAACTCCAGATGTACCTTGTACGTTAAAGGTTACAGTTCCTGATGTAGCGTTAACACCAGATA
>JACCDT011672086.1_pt1 | contig 42275 bp, 39 predicted proteins | sample 7446291 | NCBI WGS metagenome assembly JACCDT01 (sample SAMN15323446, study PRJNA562643) | freshwater metagenome | isolation source: river surface water | place: USA:Blue River Watershed | collected 2017-08-17
TCACTCAAATTTCAACTTTTTTAAAAAAGTTTCTCGTTTATTATTGGGTTTCGATGGACCATTTAATGAAACGGAGGCAGAGGTATTGGGGTATATGGCTTGTTACAATGCTAATGGGATATATAGAAGCGTACCTGGCAAGCGTATTGAACTTACTGAGCGCTTAGGTATATCCATTAAGACTTACGAGCGTACAATCGCTAAATTATTAGAGAAAAAGCTTATAAACCAGGTAAGGTTTACCGGGTCTTATGTTGGTTATGAGTTACCTGAAGCGTTTTTGCAAGATAAAATAACAATTGTATTAGAAAAATAGTGCGAAAATGAACGATTTTATCGGGAAAACACTTTTATTTTCCTTTCTCTTCCTCGTATCTTCTTTCTAGTATCTCGTCTTTAATATCCTGAATCCTTTCAGGGGTCAAATCTTCGTTATGGTATGGGCTAAATGGATCATATCCGTCGTCCCCGTCTATCATATGGTTCATAGTGCGTGGTTTTTATTGATTGTTTATATTTTTTGTTTGTATAAATATGGGTAAAAGCATCCGCTTACATATACTTCAGAATATTCAAATCCCTCGAATCTTCTTTGTGTGACCTCGTATATATATTTTATTGTTGATTTACCTATTTTACATCCAGTTTCAGGGGCTAATTTTATAACACCTTTTTTTTCTAAATTTATAAGCTCCTTAATAGATTGAACCTGAGTTTTCATGGTATATGGTTTTATTTATGGTTTATATTTTTATAGATTTTTTATATTTATTGAATTTCTTGTAACATTTCTATTTCGTTATCATTGTAAAGCATAGCAATATTTTGATATTCATTAACAATAGCCTTGTATAATTTTTCAGATTTACGGCTATCTGTATCATATCCGAATTCACTACAGAAGTTTTCAAATGTTCCGGGGTCGTATTTTTGTACGCAGGTCAAAACATCGTATGCTGTAGGCTGTTTAAAATTTGGATTTTTAATACACTCCATTTTACATATACTTGGCAGCTTATTAAACTCTTGATCAGTAAAACATATTTTACCAACGGTGTTAGTTAAGTATATTTTACTGTATGGCTTTGCGATAAAAACACCGCTGCAATTGATTGACTGCCCAAAATCAAAAGAGTATTTACGCGTACCCCTTGTGAGGGTAATTTGATAAATATCTCTTTCGTATTTGTCATCATTAAAATATTTTCCAGTGCGTAAATATTTCACCTCAAATTTAGTATTAGTTTGTTTAAGAAATTCAAGGGCTTGGGTGTCGTATTTATTCATTACATTAGTTGCCATTGTATTAAGTATTAAACGTTTCGAGCTTCCGGCTCTCATCAGTACAGGCAATTACCTGTATACGTTTATTTTTGCAGGGGTTTTATCCTTACCGCTTTATCCCGCTTTTCCCGTACTTGCCTATTTCAGCCTGTGGCTTACTTGCTCTCGGTACTCTACGCTGTCACTGGTTTAATTCTCCGACAGAGGAGGGCGTTTTTCCGTTTACTGTTTTACCCAACGTCAGGATGTGAGCTATTAGCGTTGCCTTATCGCTTAATCGTTTCAGGTGACTAGCCTTACTTTTTCTTTACACTTAAACTTTTATTGATTTGTTATTCTGTATTCTTATACTGTAAAGATACATTAAAGGTTTCAATTTGTCAAGTATTTTTTGAATAATTATTCAAAAATGTTTAGTATTATTTGCAATATTTTATTATCCAAATTAACCACTTTGGCATGATTTTTTTGTACGATTATTCAAAGTAATGTCATTTGTTTTGTTACCAATTAAAATAAAATCGTGCCAAACTTATCTTTTTATCGTACTATTTTCGTACTATTTTTAGTATGGTAATAGTATACCATTGTACTATGTCGGGCGAATATCATCACCGCAATATACATATTACCACAATGAACATTACACCGCAATATAAGATCATAAAGCATGGCAGGCAATGGGAAAATATAGTGAACGAATGGGACAATATAATATCATGCGTTTACCTGTCGCTATGCATTGCCATTGATCAATCACCATGGAAACCACAGTAAAATAAAAAGAAAAAATATTAAGACCCCCTACCCCTCATTTTCGGCACCCCCGTACACGGTCACCCGCCCCCCTATCGCTCAAAATGGGGTACCTAGTTACTTACAGACCTGAACTATTTTTTACAGACCTGGGCTGTTTTTTTTAATATATCCTTACGTGGCTGGGGTGTGGTATAGAAATAAAAAACCCTCCCGGCTATAACCTCGGGAGGGGGTTGGTTCTGAGTTAACGATATTATTGTTAACGTGGGCCAGAACTTATTTTTCTATTACAGGCCAGTTCCAGTTTCTTTCATTATTTCCTTGGAGGGCAGATGTAACCCAGAATGTATCGTTACCATCAAGGAAAACTTATCCAAGTGGTCCTACCGTCATACAGTCATGTAAAAGTGTAATATTTTTACTTTAATTTAACTCCGTGGATTTTCCGGCCTGTTTCTGTTTCGATAATATCAAAAGTTTTATTTTGATTTACCTTTACAATGGTTCCTTCTATTGGAAGGTTATTTTTATAGAAAACACCGGTTGTCCCTGGTTCCGGTGAAGGTAGTTTCACCTTTTCTTTATTGATAACCGGATCCTCTTTTTTAGCTTCTGCTGCAGGAGGAGTATTTGTATCAGGTATATCTGAGGGTGCCTCCTGTACTTTAGGTTTCTCTGTAAGTTTTGGTTTTGGATTATTTTTATTAGCCATTTTAAAGAAGTTTTTTATTGTTGATAACATTTGTGTTTAGTTATGGGATGTAAATATATAAAGTTTGTATAATAATGCAAAATAATTTTGGATATTAAATGCGGGTTTATATATTTGTGACTTCATAGAGGTTAAGTTTATGGAAGAGTAATCCCGGGCGCTGCTCTGGTTCTTGCTGTGGTACTACCAGCCCCGGGTTCTTCAAGAAAAACTCCTTATGATAATAGAAAATGAAAACAACAAAAATACCAACCAGGGAGCCCATCGACACTTTTGTCACTTGTACTCAGGAGTACACTGAAGCATGGGTAGAAGACCATGAGCTTAATGCTCAATTTGCTATTGCACGCACTCCGGAGGATAAATGCCTTCCTTTTTGCACTACACTTGAAATGCATGGCGGAGAAGTAGCAGAGATGTTTAATATCATCCAGCGTTCTCATTTCGGATTAAGGATCCATGTGTTTAAGAATAATGATGAGATGATGGAGTGGATAACCGAATTCGGTCCGGAGAAAGTAAGAACTATGTTGTGGGTAAATGATGATGGCTCTTACGAGAGATATAATCCTTTTAAATTTTAACTAAACTATAACCATGAAAGAAGAAGCAAAAGAAGCGGCTAACCGGCCTGCTATGAAAATTTTTAAATCCAGTCCGAAGATTGAGAAAGTAAAATTGATTAAAGGAGGCCGCGAGGGAATTGAGATAGCTTACAATGATTGCTTATCCACCAATGGAGTTGGCAGGTATCAGAGCAATACAACAAAGTGCGATGTTCCTGCGCCTAAGTCACTCAGGAATTGCTTTGATATGCTAAAAGAATATCTGCTTGACACATTTTCGTTTCATTGGGGAAGCGAGACCGCTAAAGAGCTTTTATTAAGTAAGACTATTTGTAATTATGTTACCTATTCCAAGGAGAATGATAAATTTTCTTTAGGTGGAAATATTTTGCATCGAGATAATAAAACAAGATCTCCGCTTAATGGACAAATGTTTTCTATTTCCGGATATGAAGGCGAGGAGCATCTTAGGGAGATATTTGAAAAACTAATTAAAGAAGCTGAATTATTTCTTACCGGGATGAAGGTTGCCGATACTAAACAGATCGCTGTTGATTATATGGTGACTAAAAAAGGCATGGAGGACGCGGAGAGTGAATTTGAGAAAATGACTAAGGAGGAGCAGGATAAGTTTATCAAGGAGGCTTCTGAAATGTATGGATTGACAGTTGTGGATAACAACGGAGAATTGGTGATTGAAAATAGCGAGGATGTAGATGGTGATATTATTAAGAGCGCTATCAAAACCCGTATCCAGGAAGAGGAGCGTGATGAATCTCCATTTAAGGATGATGAAGCTCCAAGTTTTGATGATGCGGAGGTTGTTTCTACCGATGTTCGTACTACCTCCCAGAAATTAGCTGATGAAATGGTTAGTATGGCTAATGAAGAGGAAAAAGCATTTAGTGATGATGAGCCTGATTTTGAAATACCGGTATTATAAATGATAAGGATGCTGCAAAATAAAATTTTTTTAAAGAAAGACACTCACCAGTACTTTGATCACGATGGTAATCAATATCAATCGGTGAGTAGAGTACTTGATACCATTAAGGAAAAATTTGATGAGGATAAGTGGAGTAAAATAAAGGCAAAGCAAATGGGCTGCTCTCCTGAAGAGGTGTTGGCCGGATGGAAGAAAACAGCTGTACATAGCCAGGAGCACGGAACAAATGTACATGATGCTATAGAAAAATATACAAAATATTTCGAGATAGATCCGGGTAATGAGCACTTAGAGCCAATGCTTAAAAGTATTGCCGGAGATTACAAGGAATATGTAAGGACTTATTCTGAATGTATCCTTTACTCTCCTGTTTTTGAAAAAATAAAAACAAGAATAGCCGGGACCACTGACCGTTTAATGATTGTGGATGCAAAATCAAAATACATTGACATTGAGGATTACAAAACTAACGTACAAAAAGGGATACAGTTCTATCCCCAGAAGAAAGATGGAAGTTTTTATCCGAAATATTTATTTTCTCCGGTGGATCACCTGACTGATTGTAATTACCATACCTATGCTTTGCAATTAAGTATATACGGAGCTATGGCAGAAGAATTAACCGGAGCGAAAATAAGGAAGTTGTGGATACGCTTTATTCCACACGATAATCCATTGGCTCACTACAGGATACCATTGCCTTATTTAAAGACTGATGCATATGCCGTGCTTAATTCGTATCACAATAAACAACATATGCAGATGTCGTATACAGACCAACCAATATTTGAAGTTTAATGGCTTGTTTATTCACGATAAATAAAAAAGGATCTATAATTATTCATCCGGAGGCAATGCAACTGTCTCCGGATTTTGCTTATCTATCTGATAAGGAAATGCTTTCTATTGTGCTTGCATACGATCATTATAGCATATACAGGCAATTTCCGGAAGATGAGAGGAAAAGAAGAGCTCGCGCCCATGTTTTTGGCCACGAAAATTCAGAATTATTTGAGGCTCCTAAAATTCAAAAGGCTGTAGAAGCTTATAAGGAATTGCAGTATGATCCTATCCGTAATCAGATAGTGACTTTAAGGAGAAAATTGGATAATATTAATATGCTTCTTGATAAAGTTGATGATGATGATTTGAAAAAAGTAAAAGAGGTGATGGCGGTTGCTGCTGAGTATAGAAAAAATATTAAAGAATGGGAGGAGGAACTTAATAAGCAAGAGGAGCAAGGCTTACAAGAAGATAAAGACAAAACTAAATTATCATTTTTAGAGAAATTACAATCAAATCAAGCAAGGTACAGAGAATTAAAGAAAAAACAGGGTGACGCAGGATCAAAAATGAAATAACATGAAAAAGGAAAAATTTTGTTTTATAAGATTTTATCTGTATGGAAAATATCTTGGTGCTGGATATGTGTGCGAGAGAAGTCTTTCAAAAGACAGAGTTGCTGTGGCAAGAAAGCGTGGAATAAATTTTTATAATAAAATTGAATTTGTTGGAAGAGGTGGCACTGGCCATATTTTTGATTTTAGATATAGTGGGTTTAATGATTTTCAAAAGTAATAAATGGATTTCGCTGTACTAAAACAGGGAATTATTAAATCAAAGAATTATTGTCCAAATCCTATAGCAAAATTTGGCATTCCTTCTTATGCGGATGCTATTGCGAATCCAAAAGTAAAAAATACTCCGGCTTATAACAGTTGGTGGGAGGAGCAAATAAGCTACATTCTTAATGGATATGAAACCGGTGGTATAAAAATACCCGGGAGGTACTACAAGTTTGTGAATTTCGATACAATACGAGGTGTTGCCGGTGATAGCATGAGGGCGGAGCTTCATGATTTTCAACTTGACTACGCATATTTCATTGAGCAGGCGAAGGCAGAGCACTTTAACATCATGGTTCCAAAGGCTAGGCGTAAAACAGTAACCACAATGAATGTTTGTATGAATATTGATTATGGTTATCGTTTCGAGATTGGATATAAAGCCGGCATTATTGCTGGTCAGCAGAAATTTGCAGACACTTTTGTTCAAGAGTGGATGTATACGGACAGTAAGCAACCTGCAGAGTTTAGGATAAAGCAATTATCGAAAGGAGAGGATACTATTGCAGGATATAAACTTCAAACTCCAGAGGGTACAATAGAGGCTGGTACCATGAACTCTATATTTACCAGAACTGTTTTCCATGATCCAAACGTGATGAAGGGAAAATATTTGAATGATGCTGTCCTGGAAGAATCTGGAGAGAATGAGCACCTGGTTGAATGTATTAATGCTACAATGGACTGTTTAATGCGAGGAGATATTCAATATGGAACTCTGCACATTTACGGTACCGGTGGAAATATGAATAAAGGATCTAAAGGATTTAAAAAAATATATTTTGATGCTATAAAGGATAATGCATTTAACTGCAGAACTTTATTTATACCGGCCACTGTATTTTATTTTCCTTATTATGCCGGAGCAACTGATCCCAATGGAAAAGTGGTTGAAGATATACCCAATCTTCAACATTTGAAGCCTCACGAACGCGTTGGATGGAGTGATGAAGAGAGAGCTAAGGTGAGAATTGAAGAGCGCAAGCAGCAGTTATTAAACAAGGCTGACTTGAAGGAATATTTTGATTACTGTCAGAATAATCCTACGAATATAAAAGAGGTATTCAGAAAATCCGCTACAAACAATTTTCCTATCATTCCAATGAATGATCAGGGATTTTTAATTGAAAGCTCTCCTCGTAAATACGGAAAATTTAAACTTGAATATAAAAAAGATAGCAATGGAGCTATCATAATGCCATATGAAGTAACTGCAGAACCAGCCGGTAATGATGTTCCAGATCATGAGTGCGTATTAATATTACACGATGGACATCCGGTTAAAGGATATAGATTTTTAGATGTAGCTGGTATTGACAGTTATGACCAGGATCAGTCGCTAACATCAAAATCATTGGGAGCTATGGTTGTGTTGCGCGGCAAACATAATATACCAAACACTCCGGAGTGGGCTCCTGTTGCTATCATAAGAAATCGTCCTCCAAGAAAGGAAATGTTTTACGAAATGACAATGAAGCTGGCTATTTATTATAATCTTATTGGTAGTTGCTTAGTTGATATACGTAATGGATTGATTATTCAACACTGGAAGGAACAGGGTTGCGAAAGATTTCTTGCTAAACGTCCAAAGAAATTTGAGTCTCCAAATAGTCAGCAAACGAATGAGTATGGAATTTCTTTAAACGTATTCAGCAGGCCTCGAATGGTAGGAGCATTGCAAACTTTTTTCTTTTCTCACGTAAAGAAAGTTTGGTTTTACGATATTATTGACGAGGGGTTGAATTATGATGAATTCGAGGTTGATTCTGATAATGATACAATTGATGCTCTTGGTATTGGGTTGATGCAATTGCTTAATCAGGATCAGGTTGCTGTTAACGATGAGGAGTTATTGAAAAATGATCCTTATGCTTATCCTGAGTGGGCAGAAAATATGGACGGAAACCTTATTGATAAAACAATCGTATCGAATCTAAAAAAGGATGAGCCTTTAGGAAAGTATGAAGATTATTTTTCCAGGTATGCAAGAACTATGCTTAACCAGGATCAGGAGGAAAAAGATGATAAAGGAGATCCTTATTGGATGTAATGAAAAAAATTTGTTACTTTAACAAAAAATACTCCACATGGCTAATGCTAGTATGCCCAGGCAGGACATTCCGGAAAATGACAAGAATGAAAAGTGGTTTAAGAGTCATCTGGAATTTGCCGAACATCTTATAAATAATGGAAGTGCCCATGTTTCTAAGATGAACAGGCTGTATGACAGCTACAATGGCAAAACAGAAGCTGATAGTATAAAATATCTTGTATCAACATACGGTAAAAGAAACAGATCAAAATATATTCCTTATCGCCTTTCTAAAACAAAATTAGATATTCTTGTCGGCGAATTTTTAAAGACAAATCTTAATGCTACAGTAAAGACAATTAATTCTGCTGCTGTTACAGCAAAAATGCAGAGGTATGAGCTTATGCTTGGCGCTATGCACGCTAAGAGTGCTTTGGATAAATTAGGCTCTGTTGGTGTTGATGTTATGGAGGGAGCTAAAATCCCTGATAAGGATGATCCCACAGCATTTCAGCAAATGTCTTTTAAGGATAAGAATGAATCTATCATGCAGATTATGCTGAAGGAATTCATTAAGGAGCTTGCTTTATTAAGGAAGTTTTCAAATAATGTTCAAGACTGCACAATAACGTCCAGGGTATACGGAAGGATTGCTATTAATGAGATGAATGGGGATATGGACTATGAAGTTATTGATCCGCGTGATGGAATTTTTGTTGAATTCGAGAGAGATCCATTTTTGGAAAAAACTCCTATTATGGGAGCTGTTCAAAGGATGCCGGTTCACAAAATACTTACCACTTATAAACTTTCTCCGGAAGAGCGCAATAAACTTGATGTGATTCGGCAAAATCCATCTGAGTATGTGAATAATGAGTCTTACAGAGGAAGATACTCATATCAGAATGGAGAATTTTGTGCCGATGTAATTCATATTGAATGGAAATCTGTTAGGCCTAAATACTCCAAGGTTACTCCACTTACTGAAAGACAGAAATTTGTTCGGGACTCTGAAGATGGATCGTACAAGACATCTATCAGGCCAGATGAGTATGAGAAAAATCGTGATGAATACATTAAAAGAATGGAGAAAGGTGATATTAAAGAAATAATCACCGAATGGGAAGAGGATATGTATGAGGCATTGCAGATTGGTCACGACATACAGCCAAAGCACTATCAAAGAAGAGCTCCTTTTATTCAGAAGGATGAGGATACCGGAAAGATACTTGGATTTTCTTATTATGGAATGGTGTTCAATAAAGTTGATGGAGATACAATATCGTTGAAAGAAATATGCGACACTTTCGATAATGTTTTTGATGTTTTAATGTATCAAATACTGAAGGAAATCAATAAAGCAAAAGGTAAGGTTATTATTTATGATAGAGCCGGATTGCCTCGTAAAACAACAGTTAAAAACGTTCTTTATAATGCTTTTAATGACAGTTTTATTGATTACGACTCTTCTGCGGCTGGAAACATGGCAGGGAAAGATTTGAGCATGAATCAAATTTTCAGAGAGATTGACCTTGGCGTTTCAAATTCATTTCCGTATTTGCTTCAGATGAAGAATGAGGTTATATCGATGTTGGATTTAATTACAGGTATTTATCCTTCTCGCCAGGGCACTGCTGCCGCTTCTGCTACTGTTACAAATACTATGCAGTCTGTAGAAAATTCCAGAACTATTACAGAGCCGATGTTTTACTACCTCACTAAGCATTTTGAAAGAATCATGCTGGGTATTGTAGAAAAAGGAAAACTTGTTTGGGGATTGTATCAGCCGAACAAGGCTCGTACTATTCTTGGTGATGAAAAATATAATTTTTTACAGCTTACAAAAGATATTGCATTTGCCTCTTACAATGTAGAACTTGTTAATCCTCGCTGGGAACAGCAGATTATGGATCGTATGCGTCAAATGGCAGAATATTCTCTTAATGCAAAAGAAATTCGAGCGCTTGACGTTCTCGATCTTGAGTTGCAAGAAACTTTGGCAGATAAAAAAGCTATGCTGAAGAAAGCATGGGCAGATATTAATGCTGCAAGAAATGAGTCAGCTAAGATGCAGATGCAGGCAGATGCTGAGAATCAGCAACGATCACTTGCAACACAAGTAGAGCTTAATAGGGAGCAGCGTGAGGACCAACAGTCTGCTGTGATTGATCAAATAAGAGAAAAGGGGAGAGTTGATATTATTGTTAATAGTAATAAGGCTAAAGATGAAGCAATTTTAAATCGTAGTTCCGAATCAAATCAATTGGATGAATAAAACTTACATCTATACGTTAAGTGATCCTCGTAATGGTCACGTTAGATATGTTGGCAAATCAGATAATCCTGATCTGAGAATGAAGATGCATTTTAGGGATCTCAATAATACTAAAAAGGAGAGCTGGATTAAATCTTTATTAAAATTAAATTTGTCTCCTGTCTTGGATATTGTTGATGAAGTTCCCGTGAGTGATTGGGTGTTTTGGGAGATGCATTATATTTCATTATTTAAATATTTCGGGTTTAAATTAACTAATGGCACCGTTGGCGGTGATGGTGGCAGAGTCTTGAATATAAAACCAATATCTGAAGAGCTTAGGAACAAGTTTAGGGAAATTGCACGCAATAGAACTGTTGATCATATAAATAAAATTAGAAAATCTAAAATTGGTAAAAAGCCTTCTGTGGAGACGCTTGAGAAATTAAGGTATAGTCATAGATTTCAGGATAATAGAAATTTAATGAAGCCGGTTATACAGATGGATCTTAATGGAAACTTCATTAGAGAGTTTGAAAGTATTTCTGCCGCCTGCAGGCATTTAAAAAAAGGCAATAGCCAATTGGTTTCTTACTTAAAGCATAAAAAAGATTCATGGAGGCATTGTTTTGGTTATAAATGGAAATATTCTGATTTGAATAAAATAACTAAGCAAGGTCAGGTTGATATTATTGTTAATACTGCAAAACAAAAAGGGGATATGATACTTGATGATAACTTGAACAATAATGAAAATCAACAACCTGTTCAATAAAATATTTGGATTATTGTACTAACTTTTAATATATTTGTTTTATGCCTATTAAAAAAGCCCCAAAACTAAAAGCCTTAAAGGCAACCGCGAAGGATATGCCTTATCCTGAAAAAGGTGCCACTTACGATCCAAGGCCATGTTTTAGTATATCAGAAACTGATTTACCTGAGATAAAGTCATGGACTATTGATGGTAAATATAATCTTGAGATCGAAGTTGAAATGCGCGGGATTCGTGAGGCTGATTATGGAAATGATAAGGGCAAAAAAATTGCCGAATTTAGAATTTCCAAAATAGGGTACAAGAAGTAAATATCGAAAAAATATAAAATATGTCAGAAAAAAATCAGGAAGCTGCAGGTACGCTAGAGGGCTTTAATGATCTTTCATCAGAAGACTTTGTAAACAACTTATTAGTTGATGTCTCAGAAAAGATTGATGCTCCAGTTACTACTGCACCAACAATAAAAAAAGATGAACCTGCAGCTGCGCCAGAAACACCGGCTGCTCCTGTTGTAGAAAAAAAAGACGATACTCCTGCAGAACCAAAAGCTCCAGAGCTTTTAACTGAGGAGGAAAAAAATAAAAAAGCAGCTGAAGAAAAGGATGCTTCAGAAAAAGCAGCTACTGAAGCGAAAGCAAAAGAAAAATCTGATGCGTTTGCTGCTGCACAGAAGACTTTAGATGATGCATTGGCTGCTGCAAAAACTCCAGAGGAGAAAGCTGCTGCCCAGAAAGCATTTGATGATGCTAAATTAGCTATTGATCCTCCGGCTAAACCTGCTGAGTTGGAATTTAAATTACCGGAAGAAAAAGCTAAAGAAGCAGAGGATGGCGATGGCTGGTTAACCCTGGCTAAAGAACAGGGGATTGAAATTCCGGAAGATAGCTTCGAGGCTTATACTAAAGGCCTTGATGAACATTATAAGAAAAAATATGAAGTTGATCTTGGTAAATTTGATCCTGAAGCTCAAAGGTTGATTGAATTTCTTAATGCAGGTGGAACTGTTGATGCTTTTGTTGATCCATTAAAACCGGTTAATGATTTAAGGAGACTTTCTGATGTTGAATTACTTGAAAAAGAATTTGAATTACGAGGATGGAAGCCTGAACTTATCGAGAAGGAAATTACGCGGATGACTGAGGCGAATGAAATTGATCTTGCCGCATTTAAGGTGAGAGAACAACTTGATTTAATTGAGAAAAACATCCAAAAGGATGTTATTGATAAAAAACTACAGACTTCACAACGATCAACATTATATAAGGATAAATCTGTGGCTGAAGATTTAGCTAATTTCAAGAAAGAGCTTAACACCGTGAGTGATTTTCTTGAAATACCGTTAAAGGATAAGCATAAGCAGTATATTGCTAAAAAGATGGAGGACGGCCAATACGCTGATCTACTAAACAGTCCAAAGGCAAAAATACTAGCTATTTTACACAGTGAATTCGGTAAGGATGGTGTTAGTTTGTTGAAGCAAAAAGAAAGAGATGAAGTGGACCTGAAATATAAACATGACCGCCATGCGATACCGCCAGTGCCAGTCACAGGAGGAGGACAAATAAAAAGTCCGTCCCAATCAGACGTTAGGGCCGAAGGTAATTGGGGTGCATTAGAAGGTTTTAATGAGCATACTTTTAAAGAAAGAAATTAATTGTTAAAAACCCTTTAAACCCTTAAAAATTATGTATAATCCTGGATCAATAAAAATAAAAGAAGGTAAGTGGGCTCCGACCTGTACTACAGAGTCGAACCTTATCGAAAATCAGATGAAAGCTCCCGCAATCAGGGATTTCATTGAGCATACAAACCAGCGTATGCTTAGTACTTTAATAGTATCTGGAGCTGCGAATAAATATGGCCTTGGATATGTTCCAACTAAAATAGGTCAAGTTGATGATAAAAAATTAATTGGTAATTATTCATACCAATTTGATGTGTGGACTCGCTTACAAAGAGAGGCTACTATTGTAGCGCAGATTGGAGTAACTCAGGCTGATGGAACTTTTCAGATTTCTACAACTGAAGATTACTGGTATCCTGGTATGAACGTGTTGTTCAATGGTCAGGGATTTCAGGCTCGCGTTATGAGTGGACCTCAAGGAACTACCGGAAATTATATATGGACACTACAATCTCCTGATGGAGCGTTGTTTAACTGGACTACTCACGTAGCTGGTCAAGGTTCTACTAAAACAGCTTTTGGTGGTTACTCTTCTTATGGTGAAAAGTCAATGAGAGGATACGGACGCTCACACTTTCCTGATACTTTCATTCAGCACATGACTACTCAGCGTAAAACTATTGGAATTTCCGGTGGAGCGAATAGCGATGTATTGTGGTATGAGTGGGTTAACCCACAAACCAATGCTCCTGTAAAAGGATGGAGATACGAGAGCGAATTGCAGAATGATATTATATTCATGCAGGAAGATGAATTCCAGAAATGGGAAGGTATTTCCAACATGAAAAATTCTGATGGAACTCTTCGTTCTACTCCTCGTTTCACTGATGCAGAAACAGGATTGCCTATCATTCAAGGTGATGGTATATTGCAACAAATCGGTGGAGGTAACGAAACTGATGCGTCAGGAACAAACGGAGAGGCTACGCTTGATGATATAGTTGACATGATGAAGACTATCCGTAAGAAATCAAATATGATGATGGGATTAACTCACATTGTCGTTACTGGTGAAGATGGATTTAGTAATGCTCAAAGAATTATGCCAGCTCTTTCCGGCTCACAAAATGTGATGTTGGTTCAGAATGTTAACCAAACTTCTGCGGCCGGCGGAGCAAAAGTTGATGTAGGTTTCTCATTCCAATCATTCAATGTTGATGGCGACCAAGTGTTGTTCATTAAGCATCCGATGTTTGACAATGATAAATTATACACAGCAAGAGGAAATGACGGAAACATCCTTCAGTCATCTAAGATGATTTTCTTGACAACTTCAATGAATGGAAAGAAAAATCTTGAGATCCTTTCTAAAGGTGCTCGCGGAATTAACCGTTCTTTGGTGAGCAAATATTTGAATGGATTAACTGGAGATCCTCAGTCAATGACCTTGAGCGAAGAGGATGCAATTAAATATGCACAGTTGAAAGAAAATATGATAGTTGTTTATAACAGCAATGTTTGCGGTATTATAAACAAGCCTAACTAATTTCTTTGGCTGACAAAATACTAGGGGAAGAAAATAAATTCTTCCCCTTTTTAATAAACAAATCAATATGGAAAAAGAACCATTAAGAGCAGAACATGGGTTAGACACTGCTAAATCAACACCCAGCAAAATACAAATAGGCGGTGAGCCTTTATTTTTCATCTATAAGGATGCTAATGGAATAGAAATGAAAATTGCCAATGTAAACAATCCTCACATTTGCAAAAAAGAAGGTATTATAGAGGTGGAGTGTATTAAAAAAAGTAACACTATTGAACCCAAGTATTCTATTTCAAATGTTTTTGATTCGGAATTGGGGATGTGGTTTGGTGTTATAATGGGATGGGATTCCCGGGCGAAAGATTTGCGTTGGAAAAGATTTTCTATTGGCGACAGGAGAACTTATGATTTATCAAAGCACTCTGACCGCGTGGAATGGTCTGTAATGAGTAGATCAACAAGGCTCGTTGGATCTCCTTATGCTAAGGGCAAACCGCTTTACAGAGTTTATGATCGTGATGCTGAAGCAAAAGAAATTATTGCAAAAAGCACTATAAGAAGCAAGGCTATGGAAATAGCTACAAATGATATTGCCATTGAGGAAATGATGGATATATATCGTTGTTTTGGAAGAAATCCAGAAGGGTTTAGTCCAGTGCGTTTAAAAGCTGAATTAATTAAAATTGCAGAGAGAAGTCCGAAAGAATTTTATGATGCATGGCATAATAAAAATCGTGGTGTTGTAATTATTTTTAACAGGTGTTTATCACTTGGGCTTATATCTGGATCAGCAAGTGGATATATGTGGAAGGATAGTTTGCCATTGGGTATGACAGAGCAGGCTGCTATGGATTATCTTATCTCACATCCATCTGTTCTTAATCAAGCTGATCTTGAATCAAAAAGCAGGGATGTTTACAGAAATAAATTCAATCAAATGTCATCGAGAGAGAAGGATTTTTGGGGAGACGCTCCGGGAGAAGAAGATCCTGAGTTAGTAGAGTTGCACATGGCTGCAAAGCTTATGAAGATTGATGGATTTAGAAATATGACTAAAGATCAATTGCAGAAATTAGTTGACGAAGCATCAGCGGGAGGTTAATAACTCCCGTTTTTTTTATACCTTAGTCACATGAACGCTATCCAATTGAGAGTGCGTATTGATGAGAAAATTGACAGGACTCGTTCTGCCAGGCATACTGATCGCGCTTACTACAATGCTATCAATGGTGCCATACTAAAAATAGTTAAGGATAGGGTGGCTCCGATAAGGGCGCAAAGAAATTATTCTGTTCAATCATCAGAGAGAATTCGCGATGAATTATATACTATTGTAACATCTGCCACCGGCTCTACATCTGGAGGTCATATACCTCGTCCGGCTGATTATTTTTATTATCTTCTTGCTTATGTTACTATCAATGGGACTCAACAATACTGCAGGCCAACAAGCTATAACGAGCTTGGTCCTTTAAAAAGGAATCCTCATAGGAGACCGTCTGTTACTAAGCCTTATGTTAATGAAAATACAACCGGAATAAAAGTTGAATTTGGAACAACAGGGACTTTATCAACTTATGAACTATGGTATGTTAAAAACCCAGCCACAGTTTCCATTGGAGAGGAAAGGGATAAGATAACTACAGGAGGTGCTCTTACCAATACTGTTGTTTATTATGTTTATGAGCAGGCTGTTTATAATGGAACAACATACTACCCTGGGGAAACAATAACAGGCACAGGAGCTACATTAACCAGTGGTATAGTTATTATTAATACAAAGATTGTTAATCCGGATCTTCCTGATAATATGCATGAGGAAATTTGTGATAAGGCAGCAATGTTATTGAGCTTGAATATTGAAGATTATAATAAGCGAATGAGTATTAATGATGAGATAGAAAGAAATTAATTTTTTAATTTACATTTTTTAATATACTTTTATAAATAATCAATTGTGTTTAACTAAAAAAAACAAAAACCATGTCAGGAATCATTAAGAAGTCGGCTCTCCTTAAAACATCGTCAGCTAATGACGTTAAGGTGAGCGGTGGTTCGGTAAGAATCACGGGCTTGCAAGAATTTCGCTTACGCGATCTTTTGTCTGCCAAACAAATCAAGTACAAAGCTGAAGTTGTACAAGTAGCAAGAGTCGGAGCGAGTTCTTATACTCCAACTGGTGATACAGTGTACTCTGTGGTTTTGATTAACCCGGCCTTTGGTCAGATGGGAAATTCATTGGATACAGCTAAGAAGTATAGCTACAAAACTCCTGTGGATATTACTGATTTAGGCTCTACAACGGCTCTGCAAAGAGAGGCTATTCATGGTCAACTTGTTACAAGGATCAATAATGACACTAGAAATTTTGTTGTTGCTGCGTCTCTTGGAACAGGAACTGGATTTACTATTACTGACGATGCAGGATATTTCCCTGCGAGAGTAAATGGAGCTTCAAATGGTCGTCAAGGTGCTACAACTATCCGTGTTGTATCTAATCCAGATGGATCCGGATTTACAGCATCTGATGGAGTTTCGGTAACTACCGATCTTTCTATTACAACAGCTGCTGTGTACGGATTTGGCGTTGGATCAAGAATGGATGATGATGCCCCTATTATGCATAATTACACTGGCAATCTTATCTCTGGAGAGATTTCTGCTCCTAGAGCTGCCGATGATACCTTTGCTGTTTCTGGTCAACAATATGATGCATTTGCAATTCAAACTCTTATAAAAACAACAATTCCTAGTGTTGGAAATGGTGTTGAGGGATATAAAATTGCAGAGCAATTTGTATTTGTTGATAACGGTGCTGGCTCTGATACAGCTAATGCTGCTGGATTTATAACTTTCCAAAGAGAGATGTTGAGAATAGTTGGATCTGTTTATAAAAATGATCCGTCTGCTATTGTTGAATTTTTCGACAATGGATTGTTTGCATCTTCTGTTGCTGTTGCAGGTACCGGTTTGCCTACAGTTAATGGTGTTGCTTCCGGCGCTGCTGGTGATGTGAACGCGTTGTTCACAGGTGCTAACGTGTTCCATTATGCTATTATCGGAACTGCTACTGCTATTGTTCCTATATGGACTTCTGCCGGATTGAATTTGGATCAGGATGCTACTGATAATGATGGTATAGAAATAACTCCTGCTATTGGTGGTCCTAAGAAGTTTGTTGCAGGCACTCATGAGTGTTCAATGTATGTTCGCGCTACAATCACTGACGTTTCTGATGTTGAATTCTTACATTTTGGTTTCCGTAAGAGCGAAGCATATCAAACAGCTGATGGTGGTTATGCAACCTACACTGATTTAGCTGCATTAGGTTTCGATACTGAAACAGCAACTCAGGCAATTAAAATTATCACCAACCTTAATGATGCTGCATCTCCTACATCAACAGATACAGGTTTAACCTGGGCTGATACTGCAACAAAAGAGTTGGAGATCATCGTTAAGGCAGATCGTTCTGTTACCTTCAAAGTTAACAGCGCTGATCAAACTGCTGATCAGGCAAGTGCATTCTCTTTTGATAGTGGAGATACGCTTATCCCTTACATCTATCACCAATTAGGTACAGCAAGTGCGCCAAGTGTTGTTATATCACAACTATTGGTGTTACCTGACGCTAACTGGAGACTATAATCCTTAATTAATTACTGAACCAAAAACAGGCGACTGAGTAAAATCTTCGCCTGTTTTTATAAAACCTAAAAAATATGCCACTAAAACAATGGTTAACGGATCTTACTGGATCAGTAAGATTAGGTCGTAAGGATATGATATCTGCCACTCAATGGGCAGTAAGTGGAACTTGTTTGGGCTCAGGAACAATAGCTAGTAATTTATTTACTACCGTATAGTGCATGACTCGCGATGCTCTTATTTTTGATGCTAAAACCATACTAGAAGCGGCAGGAATCACTGATGAAAGTCGCCTCGATGAAGATTATATTGGCTTTAAAATAGATCAAAAGCGAGCTAAGGAAATCAGAGATACATATAACAGAACGCCCATAATTGAGCCTGTATGGAGGCAAGATTATGGGCTTTTTGATTTAACGCCTGTTAATTCTGCTGAGGATAGGTCAATAATTAGTTGTGATTGTAAAATTGCAAAAGCTGTATTGCCACCTATCGTTTCCTTTCATGATCCTATGGGCAATGTGCCTGACCTCGGAGTATCTATTCGATCAGCTTGTGGTAAATACGATTTTAATTATATGTCATTAGAAAAATTAAATCTTATTGACGAGAATAGTATTTACAGTAAATTTAAATATTACACCCGGGTTTTTAATTCTATCTATCTTACAACCGGCCCTGGTAAAGCGAAGGGTATTTTTGTTTTAGAGAATCCCCTTGATGGATATGTTCTTGATAATACAGATTATGCTTCTGGTACTTTAGTTAATGGAACTGTTTACGAAGTTAGAAATGGCAACATTACCTATAATGGTGTTAGGTATCAGAGAGGGCAAACATTCACGGCTACATCAACCACTACATTTACAGGCAATGGAAAAGTGTTTGTGAATAATCAAAAAAGGAGAATGACAAATTCGGATGAATATCCGATGAGTTCAACTATGGCTGAGGTGGTTTTAATGAAACTTTTTACTCAGGATTATGGTATAGAAGCAAGTAAAGTTGCAGATATTAAAAATGATTCCCAGGGTCTTAGAGTTTTAAAATAATGAGAAAGCCTAATATAGCGGTACCGGTTTTACCAGAAGTTGTAATAACTACTGATTTTGCAATCAGTAGCGGAATGATGGATGATTGCATTAAGAGTAGAACAAGGGGTTCTTTTATTTTAGATTGCTATTCTGATTTATTAATAAGAAAGATGTGTAGGGGAGAATCTTATATTATTCAAGGTTCGAGTATTTTTATAGCAAGAAGCAATAATACTGTTGAACCCAAATTGTTTATTGCGATTGATAATGATGATTTCAGGAACAGAAAAATCAAAGTTGAACAGATTGAACGCACAGTAAAATTACTAAACGATTCACCTGTCAATTACAAATATAAATTTCCAATACGATAATGAATAAATTGGTCAGCATAAAAATTCCTGTGTTGAATGCTCTTCAGGATATGGGCATTGACATTGTTAAGGATGTTCCTACTTTTACCAGGTGGGCCGTTGATGCTGAACGTGAAATTGATAGCTACTATTCTTTACGCAAAAAAATAAAAGTATTAAAGGTTAATCATTGTATGGCTGAATTACCTTGCGATGCGAGGTCGGTTCAATATGTTATACTTGGCGATCACGGCTGTGATTGTGGTGATTTACTTGAGCGATGCAATTCTGTAGCTGTTGATTTAACAGCTGCTAATGATTCATCGTTTGTTATCGATGATGAGTTTAATGGAGATGCTGATATTATAAGTATTGGCCCCAAGTGGGAGATACAGGGAGGATGTATTGTTTTCAGAAAAGACTATGATGGTGAGTATATTACAATACAGTATTTAGGATACGAATCCGATGAGGATGAATTTCCGCTGGTTGGTGAAAATCATATTGAGGCTATCGTTGCGTACATACAATATAAATATGCTGTCAGAAGCAGGTTTAGTCCGGTTAAAATGGATCATACCGATAAGATGTTTTTTTGGAGGGAATGGATGAGATTAGCCTCTCATGCCAGAGCTTCTGATGGAGAAATATCCGATTCAGATAGACAGGAGATTATTTCTATGATACATGATCCGTGGATTGGATATGGCTTGGAGGCTGGTATGTATAATAAAAATGACTGGTAATGGCTGTTGAAAAAATATATACAAAGCAGGAAATTGATGGAATTAATCGTTCTAAAAAAGCTAGGCCTGGATTATTTTATACTGATGTTTATGGCAACAAGTTTCTTGGAACTACTGAGGGTACATTAGAATTAGCGCAAAGGGCTGCTGCTGTTCCCTACGGTAATACAACTGTAGATGTGGTAATTACTAATTTAATCAATAGAGTTACTAATATTGAAAATACAATGGCAACTGACGTTGAACTTGCTGAATCAGAGGAGAGATCAAGGTGTTTTTCTATTGCAATGGCTTCTGTGTTATGAATAAAAAAAGAATTTTAGAGGATTATGAATATAAATTTTATCCTACACTAGGGCAGGTTTTGATTAATCCTGCTCTTAATTTAAAGCAGAGCCAAATATTAATGATTATTAATTTAAGCGGAAATGTTCTTATCTACAATTTTGCTTGCGCATTGGAAGGGGCCAGATTTGAAGAAAATAAATTATCTTTAGTTAAGGATATATCCGGAATGAATGCTTCTGATAAACTGATGATTGTTGTTACTGAAGAGGATAAAGCTGAGTATTATCTTGAAAAAATATATAAGGAAATTAATAGTTTAAATAAAATATTAATCAACCAAAAATCTCATAACAATGGACTTCAATCTTAAACTTAAAGTAGGCAAGAGAGCTTTTAGTCTTGGTTCTGATGCGGATATTCGCGCTGGACGCAAGGGTGAATTAATGGTTGGGTCCATTGGATCTAAGTATGAACAAGCTGTTATTGATGAAGCTGTTTTCATTGGATCTAATGCATTAGGAACTCCTGTTACTACTCAGGCGGGTCTAAGTGCAACTACTCCGGCCCTTACGCTTTATAATCCGGTTAATTCTGGTGTAAATATGAAGCTTCTTAAAGTAAACATTGGCTTTAATGCTGCACCTGCTGCTGCTACTATTCTTGCTTTGGCTTATAATGATATAAATGCTGCAGCGCCTTCATCTGTTACGAATGCAACTATAGTTAGTGGTATTGTTGGCGCTAATGTAACTCCTAAAGGTAAATGCTATAGGGTGGCAACTCTTGCTGCAGCCCCTGTTGCATTTAAATATCTTCCTGGTATTATAGCTGCTTCTGCGATCAATCAGGCTGGAATATATGAGGATATTGACGGAGAAATTGTTCTTGCGCCTGGCGCTTGTGTTTCTATACAGGCAACAACAGCTGTTGCTATACTTGCATCATTCACATGGTCTGAAGAACCTATTTAATAATTTTTATTAATGGATCAGCATCTGATTAATGCTTTACATGAAGGTATGCATTCGGATAATGATCCGAATGATCAGCCACCTAATTCTTACCGGGAAGCGTGGAATGGAACCATTTCTCCTCTTGGTAATAATAGGTTTGCTTTTGATAGCATGAAAGGCAATGTGGTTTCTTTTACTGTTCCAGATCATTATAAAACAGGATCTGCACCAAACAGACAAAAGCCTTTTCAGCCTATAGGTTGGTATTCTTTCATTGATTATCTAATAGTTATTCTTGCTAATGATGACACAGGATCTCCAGGTGAGATTGCAAAGGTATCATTAAATAATGATGGAAGTTTAGGATCTTATATTCCTTTATACTATCATACTGGATTAAGGCTCACGAAAGATCATCCAATTCCACATGATGCAATAGTCGGAAAGCCAGAGAACTCGAATATTAAAAGAATTGTTTGGTCCGACAATTACAATTCTATGCGGACGATGAATTGGGCGGATTCAAGGTTTACAGCTCAAATTGCATCTGGTAGTTTGGTGAATGGGACTCAGTATATGGTTCTTACAAAGGATGCTACTAGTTACATTACTTACAATGCAACCGATTACGCCCCCGGGAGAGCATCTGGAAATATATTTACTGCTAATGCAACTACAACTTTTACGACTACCGGTTCAAATGTTTGGGTGATTGCATATGTTCCTATAGAATCATTTAGTGTTGTGCCAGATTTTTCCCCAGGCTCTATACGTCTAAAGGGTTATGTTACTAACGGATCATTACCAGAGGGTGATTACCAATATTTTTATCAACTGGAAACATTGGAAAGCGCCAGAACAAATTATTCATACCTCTCTCTGCCTATGTCACTGGTAGGAAATTTAAGTAATCTTCCTTCATCTTCCTCTGTTTCATATGGTGCCCACGCTTCTAATGGTGCTACTAATTCCGGTAAGGGATTAAAGCTTACAATTGACAATATTGATAATGTAACTTATAAAAAAATCAGGGTAGGATTTGTCAGAAAGACAGCATATGGTGTATATACTGATCCTGAAATATTTTATTATGAAACTATAGCCTCTTCATCTGTTGATATTATTCATTATGGAAACGAGGCAACTATAGAGGCATTGAATTTAAATGACATTACAACACCTACCGCTGTTCTTGATCTGGTGAGATCAATAAGTTCTACTAAAAATATTTTATTTGCTGCTAATGTTGGCCTTGCTCCAGATCCGATTATTGATTTTTCAGCAGTCAGGGCAAAGACAATTGAATATTTAATGCCGTCAGATATTTTAGGTCTTGTGAATTTCGGTACTCCAGTAGGAAGCTCTGCTCTTTATGGACATGGTATGGTTCAGGATGCTAATACAGGAAATGGATTGGCGTATCCAAATCAATGGTATGAAGTAGTTTCTGGATCTGTTACGTACAATACTCTTACTTATAATACCGGAGATTTTTTCAAGGGTATTCCTGGAACTACTGCTATTAGCGGTTCTGGAAAGGCTGTTGCTGTTATTAGATTAAAGAAATATACATCTGGCACAACTATTAATGCAGGAAATTATAATAATATAAGAATCGAGAGTGATTTTTGCGATCACAAAGGATTAATGGCAACTCATTATTTAAAAAGTTTATGGCGGAGCGAAAAGTATAGGTATGGAATATTTTTTTATGGAAAGAAGGGTCAGCAAAATTTTGTGCAATGGTTGATAGATAAAACAATACCACATCAATACAATGCTTATACTACTAATGAGGGAATAAACAGAGATGGGTCTGTCACTACTCCAATTGGATTTAATCCGCGATTGTGCGATTATAATAGTACTACAGCTATAAGTTTACGCGCTATTGGAATATCATTCTCTAATCTTGATTTTCAAAAGGTGGCAGATGCCTATGGATGTGCTTTGGCTGATCTGGATGATTTTGTTAAAGGATTTTCTATAGTTAGGGTTGAACGAGATTCTCAGATCGTATCTCAGGGCGTATTGTGGCCTACTATGGTTAACAGTGTATCCACAGATGAGACTGAAATAATGAGTACAAATTTCATTGGCGAGGACTTTCATTATAATGCTGCAGCTGCCGATGGAGCTTTAGGAAGAAGGAAAAATTTTTATGTATTTCACTCTCCTGATGACATGATTGCGCTTAACAGTTATTCTTATGAGGGAAGACCAAGTGAGCTTGCCGGAGACAAAATGATTATTGTTGACAAGTATAGTCCAATAAGCGGAGTGCAGACTGGCGTAATGGCTATACTTAATCATGATTACTATGATAAATTTGTCAATCAAACTGGAGCTATCGCTGGATCTATTTACGCTAATGGATCAGAAGGATCCATTAATCCGGAGAAAACAGTTTTTGTTGGATTTGGAGGAACAGGGATAACAGTTTCCGGATTGCCTGGTGTTGTAAATAACAGAGGAAAATGCAGAGCAACTTATGATAATGGATCTGGAGGTATTGGTGTAAGAGAATTGCGTGGGGCGGGTGGAGTATTCGTATGGATTGACAATACAGAAACCGGAGGTAATGTATTTGGATTTGGCAGATGGGATTATGGAGATACGCATAGGCCAGTTTGTAATTGGGTGCGGCCTAATAGTAATTTGTATGGTGGAGATTCTGATGCTATAAAAGCTTCACACAGATATTTATTTTGCGGACATTATCAGCCATTGGATTCTGCTTTTATGAGTTATATGACAGGTACAGCTGAAACATATCCGACCATCCTTGGTTTAACTTATTATACGCAAGGTACAATTATTCAGGAGGGCACTAGCCTATACAGATGTATCGCATCATATACTACCTTGGCAATTCCGGTTGCCGCAAGTCTTGCTCCTGAGTGGACACTCCACCAGGCTAATGGTACAACTAAAACTGCAGGTATAGTTAATAACGTAGAAGTTTTTGGCGGTGATGCATATGTTAGTTTATTTGGATTCGGAAGAGGAGTTAGGGAGGATGCTAGTGCTAATCCACAATTTTCAAGTGGATGTGTCATTCCACTTGAAAGTAATCTTAATCAAAATTGGAGATCAACAAATCCATCTTCTCCAACAATGAATAATAAGAGGTTTTATAATGCAGCCGCTTCTCCTGATGGAATGAATTACCCATCTCCATACGAATCTTTTCATGTTTATCCAGCTTTAACCGGCCCTGAATTGCAATATTTTTTTACTGCTAGGCCACAGGGATTGAATGGTGTTTCAAGGGATGAGCATATCATTATGTATTCACTGGAAAAAATTGATGGAGAAATCGTTGATAACTGGAGGAGGTGGCTTATAAATAATTATAAGAGAGTTGATGGACAGTATGGGCCAATTACAAATATTGTTGCTAAATCATCCAGGCTTTTCTATATACAAAATAAAGGGGTTGGATACTTACCGGTGTTTGAAAGGCAATTGCAGGATTCATCACTTGGGGATGCCATACAACTTGGGATCGGCGGAATTCTTGATAGATTTGATGAAATTGATTACGAGGTAGGCAATCAGCATCAGATGAGTCTTATGGTTGGCCAGGATGCAATGGTCTGGTTTGATTGGAGAAAAAAATATGTTATGCGATTATCTTTTTCCGGAGGCAAGCAGGCACTGTCATTAGTAAAAGGGTTGGATGCATTTTTTAATAATAAGTTCACAGAAGTTGAAGGAGAGGTAGGGGATACAATTTTTAATAGTGAAAATCCATTGACAGGGAAAGGCATTATTTCATATTTTGACCCTAGGATGAAAATCGGCATGATGTGTTTTAAGTATAATATTACTAATGCCGGTGACGGATTTCCATATATAATTGAAAGGGATTTTACTGTATTGTTTAGCAATACTCTTGATAAGTTTATTGGTTTTTCAAATATATCTCCAAATCATATCATAAGTCATAATGGTCATTTATTAATGACGAGACAGGCCAGGCCATCAATTGTTGCATTAAGGTCTTATACTGTTGGAGAGGAAGTGACCGATGGTGTTGATTACCATAACTATACTTGTATTTTAGCGTTTACTACTGGTTTATTGCCAGTAGTTCCAAGTTCTGATTCAACTCATTGGGTCAAAACTTCTCAGATTAACCAAATTTATGTAAATTGGCGTGGAGATATTTGTAAGTTCTTTGGAAAGGTGCATGAATCATTTATCAGTGTGATAATAAAAACTCCTGATGGAATGAAAAATACTGTTGATAATATTGAGGTTAATGGTAACGATACCAGGTTTACTGACGTATATGTTAGCAATACAAATGAATCTGGTCAGGATACAGATATTACATCAACTAATCCTAATTATTCGTATGTTGATGGATCATGGTGGTTTAATATTCCATTTTCATCGACCGGTTCAAGATTATCTGATTCGTGGATGCAAGTTAAGATGAGAGTTAAGAATTATGTTACTAATCCTACTGTATCTACCAATACAATTAAAAGAATTTTTTCCGTTAAATCTTCTATAAGAAAAAAGAATTAGGAAGTGATAGGTATATAAAATATTAAAATTTTAAATCTTCTATAAGAAAAAAACAATGAAGAAGAAAAAGGCTCCAAAGGTAAAAAAAGCTATACCAGGTTATTACGCCGGTGGTAGCACTATGTCTCTTCAAAGTACTCCTGAAGATTATATCCATAAGCCTGAGCGAAAATCTGTCAAGGATGCTAAATTTAAGGATTATGCTTCCGATGCCGGCAGATTGCTTCTTGATAATTTAGCCGGACAGGTTGGATTGGATTCTTTAGTGAAGAATACGTATAAAACAGAAATTGGGGCCGATATTAATGAAGTGAGAGAGAAGTATATTGCTCCTGTGCAAAAGGCTGGAGCAACCGCTATATTGAATTATCTTGCTCCTGGCGCGGGAACTGCATACTCTGCAGCAACTTCAACTGCATCCGCAAAGTCTAAAGCTAAAATGACAGAAAGGCTTCCCGGGGAAACCGATGAAGCATATTCAGCAAGGATGGCTGAACTTGGAATTGATATTACTGATGATAAAACTGGACTACAGGGTACTGAAGGTGCTATGGGTGTTGGTGTATCTTCATTATTGAATGGTGCTGAAAAAAAGGCTGAGGGTGGTGAGACAGGAACTAAATCTACTGCTAAAAAATATGTTATTCCTGGGGCTGAAGCTAAAGCATACTTGAGCGATTCAAATTATATTAATAATGCAAGAACGATTCTGGATACAAAGCTTAGGCAAAAGTTAAAATTACCAGAAGATTATCCAATTCCAGATAACGCATATTTATCTTCTTCAGAGGTTAATGAGGCATTAAAAGGGACCCAATATCCTGATTATTATGGTACATTAAAAAAGATTGGTGATTTTTACACAAAGTATGAGCAGACTGCATATGACATGAAAGGGAATCCATTAACTGATTTTGCGGGGACGCAAGAGCAGGGTGTTCCTATTGAACAGACTGCATATGGTCCTCGTCATAGATCATTGAGATTAGGCACAATGGGAGAAACTAAACCAACTGTTACTTCTGATGCTTGGGCTAAATATCTAAAGGATGAAAATATTCAGACAAAAGCAACAGGTGGAGCCATAACTGCTTCAAAGGCTAAGGAAATTCTCAAGGATGGTACTGTTAATGGTCAGCCCTTAACTAAGAAGCGGAAAGGATATTTTGGCGCTGTAGCTGGTGGAGGAAAATCTGAAGGTGGTTCAATTACCGGGCCTGGGACCGCAAAGAGTGATTCCATTGTTGCTAAAGTAAAGAAAGGAAGCTTTATTGTTCCTGCTGAAAATGCGCCCATTGCAGAAGATTTGAGAAAGGAAGTTCTTGGAAAGAACAATAAGAAAGCTAATCTTAATCAGGAAGGCGGAGAGATCGTTAAACTTTCTAATGAAGAGCATATGTTTTCTCCTGAAGAGGTGGATGAACTTGAAGATAACGGAGTTGATGTTGATGCATTAGCTCCTAATGCTGAGGCATCTGATGAGATGGCCGATGGTGGAGGTGTTGGTGATGATAAATTAATATCTGAGCTAGATGCTATTCTAAAATCTTATCAGGCTGAAGCTAAAAAAAAGTCGGCAGAGGAATCTGCAGCTCGCAGGTCTGGATCTGAAAGGGTGAAAGCAAATATCAAGAAAACTCAGAAAGAAATTCTTGTTGATTCAAGATATAGAAAACTTAAAGAGTTGTCTGATGACATAAAATCAAAAGGGAAGGCTGGTGGATATGATGTTGCCAGAATTCAGCGAGCCATTGATAATTATAAGTCTGGCGTAGAAAGGTATAATAAAAATTATGAAGAAAATATTCCCACACCTACTGCTGTCGAATCATCTGCCAAAGAGGTTGATATTTACATAGATTCATCCGGAGATAAAGCTGCAAGCGTAGGTGAGCCATTAGAAGTGCCACCTTGGGCTCCTGCTGATTTAAAAGCAAGAGTTGCTGCATTGCCTCCTACAGCTAATCAGAAAGTTTCTACGCCAAAAGGCGTGGTTAGTACTTATAAAGGAGGTGCTGCTCAGAATGAGGCTCCTGCTGCTGATTTTACTCCTATTGGAATCACTCCTGATTTGATGAAATCTACGGCCTTAACGACTAAAGACTCTTTAGCCTCAGCTCCAGATCAATTAACTATGAGCCCAGATGGATTGGCTGTTGCTAATAATGCTACCGGTGCAACTTCACCTACTGGTACAGGAGTTGGTAATTTAATGTCAAAAGTTAATCCTGAAAATGCGCTTTCTTTTTTGCAAATGGGGCTTGGGGTACAGCAATTATTTGCTGATGGACAAAGGCCGGTTGATAGGCTTGACCCTGATTTTCTTGCATCGGTTGAAAGGGCGAAGTCTGATGCAAGATTTGGTTTTGATCCGGCTACTAGAGCTGCATATGAAAGAGATATAAACCTTGGAAGAACTGGAGCTATAGGACTTGCTGCTCAAACTGCAGGGGCCGATCCATTAAAAGCTAATGCTTATGCAAGATTAGCCACAAATGATTATGCAAGTAATTTAGCAAAATTAGCTTCGGCTGATGCTAATTTACTTTTGCAAAAACAAAGATATTCTGATAGCTTAGTTGCAAATAAAGCTGCAATGAAACGTCAATTATTTGAAGATAGCATGAGGGCTTTTGATATTAATCAGGTATCTGGAGCCGACCTGCTTTCTTCCGGTATAGAAAATTTCTTTACGAATAGAAGAACGCAGCAAGCTAGAGATGCTGAAGCTAAAGCTAATGCTGCATCAAATGTTGATTATTCTGGATTAACAACACTTGCTGCTGAATTAAAAAATCCATCACAATATAAAATAACTTTAGGACAATAATATGGCACTTGAAGCTGGTATAAGAAGTGGTCTGGCTGTTCGTTTACCTGATCAGCAAGCTCAAATTCATTATGAGGCTAATTTGATGCGTCAAGCTAAAGTAGTTGCCGCGGCAAAAGCTAAAATGTTTGCTGATGATTTCAAGTACAACAACGCGATGAATGCGCATGATAATCCGTTGGTGAAACAATTTGCAATGAATAAATTGATGGAGGTTGGAAATTTTTTGCGCACGAATCCTGATTGGGAAACAAATCCAATGGCAAGAGCAAAATACAATGCTATGATTCATGATTTAAAGGATAATCCTGATTTGAATCGTGGACTTATTTCTGATGGAAATTTTAATGAGTGGCAAAAAGATAAGGCTGAAAAATTAAAAAATCCTGATATGTTTGATGCCGAAGCTTTTCAGGAGGTTGACAACCAATGGAAGAATTATCTCAAGTATGGAAATCAATTTGCAAATAGCCCAGAAGACGCAGCCCGCTTAGGGAAGCAGGCATTTACATATACAGCACCCAGGGATTTTGTTGATCTTAATGCTAAGGCTGCAGATTATGGAAAGAACTTTTCTGACTTTGATGTTAAGCCATTAAAAATGGGTGGACTTACCGGTCTTGGTGCTTATGAGGAAATTCCTAAAGAAGAATCGGTGAAGGCTGTTGTTGATAATTTGTATCAGCAAAATAAACGTCAATTTGATAAGCAGGCGGCAAAGTTTGGTTATACATCAGGGCTTGAGTATGCTAATAAATTGCAGAGAGCCTACATAAAAGGCAAGAGGGATATGGGAGATTGGAATGCGGCAATTTCATTACAGCGACTTAATGCTGAAAAATTACCTCCGCCAGAGGGTGTTTGGAGAAAAGATATTGTTGGTAAAGATCGCGGACTTGTAAATGGTGATGTTTTAAAAGAAGCCCTTGGCGCTAAACCTCCGTTTATCATTACATCTAAGAATAACACTGTTATCGATATGACAGGAAGGGAAATTAATTATACAGGTGTTACGCTTTATCTAAATGATGAAGAAAAAAGAAATGGAATAAAAAGAGCTGCAATTCAGACCAGGATTCCGGTTGATGAAGCTGTTAAAATGGGTATAATTCAGGATTCGCCAGGATGGTTTAGTGGAGATGAAGTTGCTCCTGAATGGAGACAAAAAGCCATGATTGAGAAAATACAGGACAAAGATGGCAATGATATTGATGTTGTAACCATAAATGAACTAATGCCATTTGATGTTAATACATCTACATCGCAGCAAATATACGATCAGAAGGCTAGTCCTACTAAATTTGTTGAATCGCCTGGAGATGTGTATCAGAAATTTCAATATACTGACGATAAGGGGGAGTATGGATGGGATGGTAAAAAATGGGTAAAACTATAATATGCCTGACGGAAATAAAATACCACCACCTCCTAATGGAGGCAAAATTATATCTTCATCTGGATCGGTTGGACCAAATATTCCACCGCCTCCAAATGGAGGCAGGATAGTTGCTACTCCCATAACAAGAGAAGGTTTTTCCCCCATATCTGACGATCAAGCGAAGAGAGCGTATGTTAATAAAAGAATCCAGGAGCTGAGTTTTTCTAAAGGCTATAATTCTGAAGAGAAAAAATTCCTTAATGAATTTGGAAGTAACCCGAATGTTAATGCTGACAGATTTGATAAGGCTGTTGATATTATGGGTGGAAATGATCCATCTCAGGAAGGTTTTCAAACTTATTATATGGATACCAATGAATTTGGTATGCAAGAACCTATTGCTGTTCCTTATGGTAAAAGTGCTCCGAAGGGAAAGCAAATTGAATCTGTTTGGGGGTCCAAGACCGATGATGACAATGCTATAACTTCTACGGCTAAAATACTTCTCAATACATTACCAAGTATAATTGAATCAGTCGGAAGCATACCTGCTACTGTTCAAGGATTAGCTGGAGGAGATGCTGAATGGTATGATGGAATGAAGAGTAGATTGAGTGCGCTCAAGGCTCCTGTATCTGAAAAGGCGACTCAGCCATTTTTGGATACATCAAAAATTAAAGAGTCATCTGATATTTACAATCCTGAAAATTGGAATTTCACTGTTGATAATGTAGCTGGCAATATAGCTTCGCTAGCTAGTTTTCTTGGAGAACTTTATGTTGGCGGATCTGTTGCAAAAGGAGCTGGTCTTGGAGCTAAAGCAACTCAGGCAATTCAAAGTGGAGCTGAAGTTGGAGTTGGGGCCAAATTAATGTCCAAGGCTCCTGAGTTTACAGCTAATTATATGGTTTTCCTGAATGAAGGTTTGGATGCAGCTGAGGAAGCTGGATTGGAAGGAAGGGAAAAATATGCTGCTGCTTCACTGGTTGCCATTCCAGCTTCAATGATATTTACAAAATTTGGATTAGGACCTAAACTTATTGGTAACGCTGAAGTGAAATCAGAAGCTACTGTAATGGTTCAAAAATTAATCAATGGTTCACAGCAAGGTGCTAAAAAAGCAAGCCTTGAAGATTTATACAAGACATCCGCTGTAGCTGCCACTGAGGTTGCAAGCACAATGGCTAAAAAAGCATTGGCTTCCGGCGCAGAACAAGCAGGGACAATGGTTGCAGCTGACGTAGCTACTAACGCTTCAAAAGCACTTTATGACAAATTATTCGCGGAAGGTAAACTCAAAGGTGAAGGGAAGTATGGTGCAGAAATTACCTCTCCTGAAGCGTTATCTCAATATATTAACAGTGCAATTATTGGATTTGGAGCTGGAGCCCTTGGAGGCGCTGGTATTGATTCGTATCGGAAAGCTAAAGAGGAGGTGCAGTCGAAGAGCGCGTTTGAGGCAGTTAAAAAGGGTGAGACAAGCATATCGGGCGTTAAAGCTGAATTAAGCAGGGCCCTTGATACCGGTAAAATTACTAAGGAAGAATATGATTATGCCAATAAGCGGATTAATCATTATGATGATTTTTATAAGAAAACTCAAGGCGTAAGAATTGATGATGCTGCTAAAAAAAGAATTTTTGATCTTACCTGGAATAATGAAAATATTAAAGGTGAGATTGAGGCGCTGAAAGCACAAAAAGATGGGGGTCCTGGAGATTTCTTTCTTGATGAACAGATTAGAGGAAAAGAATCATTGAGTGAAGCTAATACCAAGGAAGTTGGTGAAACTCTTCAGAAAGCTGATGTTAAAAGCCAGCCGGTAGTTGCTGAAAGTATTGAAGCAAAATACAAGGAGGAGCCAAGTAAAAAAGAGAAAGATGAAATTACTCCAGAAGAGCATGAGTTTATTATAAAAGAGCTTCCTGGTATAAAAAAAGAACTTGGCAAGGACGCTACAGTTGAATCTAGCGTGGATGAAGCCAGGAGAAGATTTAAGGAGCAACAGCCAGCCAAAGTTAAAGAAGTTAAAATTCCGGTTGCAGAACAACATAAAAAGTTTGAGGAATTTATTAAGGAGAAAGCTCCTGAAGTTCCATTTAATAAATTACCGGAATCTCAAAGATCAGGAGTACTTGCTGATTATTTACGTGAAGGTAAAAAATCAGGAGTAGGATCTATTAAAGGAAAGATTGAAACAGGAAAACATTGGGATAAAATTTTTGAAAGCAAAACTGGTGATGTTGTTGAAACTGGAAAGAATTTTTATTTCCACATAGGAGATAAAGTTATGAGGTTTGCAAGTCAGAAGTTTATGAATTTTGGAAAATCTTTTAAAGATTTTATTCAGAGTAAGGACTTTGAAGTTCATTTAATTGAAGCCTCTGACGCTAATTTAACTGAGCTGAAAAAATCAGGTAAAATACAGAATGATGCTGATATTGTTGAAAATGCTAATGGAGAAAAAGTTTTTAAATTCAAGGAAGGTGGCAAAGACGCTGAGGTAGAGTATCCATACATATTGCAAGTAAGAACTACTGATAAGGGTATCCCTGTAGGAAATCTTTCGGTGCGTGGTGGCAAAGAATATGATGCTGCGAGAGAGTCAAGGAAAATGGCATCTGAGCCTAGTATTGCAAAACCTGAGTATACTACCAGGCTTGGCAAAAATACATATAAAATTACCCGGGAGAAATCAGTTACGCCTGAAGGAACAACAGAAGTTACAGGAGAGCTTGTTGTTACAGATAAGGCGGGAAATAAAGTTATTGGCGCTGAGAGAAATGCAGTGCTTGATAAATATGCTAAGGAATATAATTTCGATTCGGGTGAAAGAATAGAAGGTGAAGCTTATATAGAAAGTCCAGATGAATTGTATGATTACATAGCTGATAATAGCAACAATCCACTTGAGATTATTGAAGCATATCAATATGCTAAAAAAGAAATTATTCAAAATGAAGGGGATCATAAAGAGAATTTTATTCACGATTATATTGATAAAATTACAAGAGAAGATTTTGTGAGGTTTGATGATGCCGCTAATATAACTCCAAGGATTGCTAAAAATTATTTTGCTGATGAAGGCAGAAAGATTGATACGTTAGCCCAGGAAGTTTCTGAGGCTGCTGGCATTGAAGTTACTGAGCATGATATTGTTGATTTCATTAAGCGTTATCCTGGCAAAACAGGAAAAGGTTCTTATGCTGAATCAATAAAAACAATTGAGCCTTCCTATATGAATGATCTTCGCAATAGGTTTGAGAAACTCACCGGACTAAGGCTTACTGAAAAAATTATAGATATTGCTACTGATAACGCATTGAAGAAAAAAAATATTGATGTAGAACCATATTTAAATAAAGAATATTATGAAACAGAAGAAATCATTGCAGATTATGAAAAACAATACGAAGAAGCTGCCTCTTACAAGGAACCAGAAGAAGGTGGCCTTACTTATAGCAGTGAGGAAGCAGGAAGGGAAGGCGAAATCAGGGATGGAGAAGGTGAGGGAGCAGTAGTTCAAAAACAGAAGTCGTCCGAAGAAGGCATTGAATCTTCTGCTGAAAGAAAAGAAAAGTTGGAATTACTACAAAAGTCTATTCCTGAAATTAAGGTAATAGAAGATAAATCTATTGAAGGGGCTGGTCAGGTTGAAGCTGATGGCAAAACAATAAAGCTTAATCCTGAATATAATTACGCGGACACTCCTATTCACGAATTTGGTCATGCTTTTATTGATATGGTTGGTGGCCTTGAAAATAAATTTATTCAGAAAGGTGTAGAGCAATTAAGAGATACGAATTTATGGCAAAAGATTTCTGAAAAGTATCCGGAGTTATCTCAAGATATGCTTGCGAAAGAAGTTCTTTCTACTGCTGTTGGTAAGGAGGGTGCTCAACTATTTAGGGATAAAAAATCAAGAAGTGATTTTAGGAATTGGGTTGATACATTTTGGATGAAGATAAAGCGAGTTCTTGGAATAGAAAAAAATGTTGCTAAAAATATCGCATCACAATTACTTTCCGGTAAGAAAATTAAAGGTGAACTAAAGCCTTCCGGAGTGATTCAAAAACAGAAAGCTCCTATAACTCAGAAAGGTGCTTTTGAACAATATGAGAATGTTTTTAATAAAAAAACTACAGGAGAAAAAATAAAGGACATTGCAACGGAAGTTATTGGAATCCCCAGAGCCTTTATGACAACAATGGACATGTCTGCTCCTTTACGTCAGGGAATTATATTTACTTTGACAAAACCTAAGTCTGCGTCCAAGGCATTCAAGGAAATGTTTAGACAGACTTTTTCTGAAAAGAATTATAATAAATGGTTGGAGGATATAAAAAATACCCATGAATATCAAGTTATGGTTGATAGCGGTATGTATATATCAGATCCACATAAAAAGGGTGGTAAATTGAGTGATAAAGAGGAAACATTTATGACCAATCTTGCTCAAAAGATTCCATTGGTTGGATCTGTTATAAAAGCAAGTGAGAGAGCTTATACGAGCTATTTAAATAAAATAAGGACTGATGTGTTTGCGAATGCTATAGCTATGTTTGAAAAGCAAGGTATAACTCCAGAAGGTAATCCAAAGGTGTATAAAGCTATGGCCGATTTTATTAATAATGCTACTGGTCGTGGCTCTCTTGGCAAGCTGGAAGATAGCGCACAAACATTGAACACCATTTTCTTTTCTCCAAGGCTGATTGCTTCAAGGTTTAATATGTTGAATCCCGCATGGTATGCGAAGATGCCTAAGCCGGTTCGTAAAGAAGCTATTAAGACATTTGCTCAATTCGTTGGTGTAGGTTCATCAATTTTAATGTTAGCAGCTGCAGCTGGAGCAAAAGTATCAACAGATCCCAGAGGTTCTGACTTTGGCAAAATAAAAGTAGGTGATACCAGATGGGATATATGGGGTGGATTTCAGCAATGGGTAAGGGTGTTATCTCAATTAGCATCTGGAAAGAAAACCACCACATCCGGAAGGGTTATAAAATTAGGAGGTAAAACAACCAGGCTGGATGTGGCTTCTGATTTTATCAGAGGAAAATTAGCTCCTGTGCCCGGGTTGGCGCTTGAATTATTAGAAGGCAGAAAGGTGAGTGGAGAAAAGCTTGATGTTAGTGAAGAGTTGATAAATAAAACAATACCAATTTATTTGCAGGACATGAAAGAAATCATAGAAGACGAGGGTCCTGAAGCAATATTTACTGTTGGAGTGCCTTCTTTTTTCGGAGTTGGTGTACAACATTATAAAAAATAAAAATATTTTCATACTTTTACTAAAACCCCAATAACATGGCCCTAGTTTTGGTTGTTGCAAAAAGTTCAATCAGCTCTGATTGCGGCACATTAACAATCGTTGATAATACAGGTAATTATAATGCCAGCACTAATCCTACAGGCTATGGAGCTCCTAATGAAACCAGGGCGAATTTATTTCTAAAGCTTTGGCTTACTCTTAAAAAGACAGATGGTGATGAATGGATTACTATAGCTGCTTATAATGAAAATACGGCAAGTTCTTGGGAAATTACAATTACAGAGGATGGCTACTATGAAGCTTATCTTTTTGGCTGTTTAGCTTGGAGTTCTGGTACTACTTATGCTATAAATCATATTACATATTCATCCAGTACTGATATATTCTACAAATCACTTCAGAATAGCAACACAAATCATGCAGTTACTAATACTGATTGGTGGACACCGGTTACTGATGTTGCTGAATTAAAAGCTGCTGTTGCTGCATCTCAGGCCAATGTTTATGCTGATGTTCACGAGTGGATAGAGATGTGTAATTCGCAAGTGTGCAAAGCGAGAGCTTATTTAAAGAAAGAATGTAAATGCAAGGGAGGAAAGGGATGTAATTGCAATCAGACTTTTGATGAAATTCGTTATTTATTGGACGGAGCCGTTATTCATAATGCTCTGGCTACATATACTAAGGGTCAAGCAATTATTGAAGCAATTCAAAATAAGTGTAACTGTATCGAAGACACTGACGAGTAATGATTACTACTGCTTACATAACCGCACTTACCGCACAGGCTCAAAGGGCCGCTGGAGAATATGCGTATAAAATATCGCAAAAACTCAAGTACGGTGATGATCCTGATGTTCTTTGGGATAAGCTGAAATTATGTATTGATTTTTCTGAAGTACTCAATAATAACAATGATTTAACTGATAATGAAAAGCAGATAATAGTTGATAAATTACTTGCGTGTACTAATGCAATTAATTATGGATCAACTCCATTAACTTTCACTACAATAACAGTAGTAGAAAATCCATGCACTTGCGAAGACGATGATTTAATTTCTGAGATAGATGTACAGAATGCTGTATTTGTAATGAAAAATGGTAGTGATAGCGGCGATACAATTGGATTAAGAGGAAGGCTTGATCGTCCGTTCTTAACAATTGCTGCGGCACAGGCGGCTGCTGTTTTCGGAGATACAATAATTGTGTATCCCGGAATATACACAGATACTTCGCTTGGAAAAAATGGTATTACTTACCATTTTATGCCTGGAGCTGAAATAAATACAACCGGACAAATATTTTTTGTCACTACGCCAATGTCGCTTAATATAACAGGATATGGCTCCTTCACATCAGACAATAAGATGTTTCGGTTTGCTGCTGCCGGAACATTTAATGTTACCTGTTTAAATATTACTCAAACTGGAGCGTATGGAGTTGAGGCCGTAGGAATAGTTAGTACGAACGCTGTGGCTAATATTACAGTACTTGGAAAAATACTATGCTCAGATCGCGGAATAAATGTCACTACAGGAGGTAAGGCATATATAACTGCTAAAAATGTAGAAGCTGCAAGGCTTGCTTTTTCTAATGAAGGAGGCAGTGGATCTCAGTTATATGTTACAGCAGATGATATTTTAGTAACCGGGTCAGTTGCAAATACTGATTCTTGCGTTGCTGTAATTGGTGATGGATATACGGAGATAAGGTCAAGAATGAGACTGACAAACGCTTCATCCGGATGGCCAGTTGTTTATCCATCTGCTACATTTTCAGGTACGATAAAAACATATGGAGAGATAGTATCAAGCGCTGCGTTAGCAATTACTTCAGCTGGAAATGGAACACTTTATCATTATGGAAATATAGAGGGTGGACAAATAAATTTAGGTATTGCAAGTACATTTCATATTTACGGGAATATCATTTCAAACGTAAGCGGGGCTGCTGTTGTCATTCAAAGTGCCGGTGATTTGTATATTCAAGGCAAGGTTAAGAATGAGGCGAACGATGCTAGTTCTCATGCGATTACAAAATCGGGTGGAACATTAAGATTAGATGGAGTTAATTTGGTGTGTACTCATGCTTCGGCTTACTCAATTAATGGACTAACAACACCTCAGAATATAAAATGTTATAAGGATGTAATGATGAACAGAAATGTAGGCGGAGAGGTTATTACAAATGTTATTAGTGGAACAACTTTAATTTTAGATTCAGATGTGGATTAGAAAGGCATATAAATTTTTAAAAAAATATATTCAAATGGGAGCAAACAGAGGAAGGCATTGTAATGCCGAAGTTAATGATGAAGCATTTTTTAGATCATCTGCAAGAGTGTGTTTATGGGGAGATTCTTCAGATGGCAATGCCACTATTTCAGCCGGTGCATCTATGTCCAGAACTGGTTATTATAATCATCTAATTATAAATGCCGGCCAAACATTGACTGCACATGGATGTATGATATTTGCTCAGAAATTAACTATTAATGGAACTATAAGCGTAAGGGGTGCAGATGGAGCTGATGGATCAGGAGGAACTGGTGGTGCTGGTGGTGCTGGCGCTTCTTCTTTCCCGGAGGCAGTCGCTTCTCTTGCCGGGAAAGATGGTGGTGACGGAGGTACTGATGCAGATGGATCTAATGGCGATTCTGATTCAGGAACCAGATACGGAATGGGTGGAGGAGGTGCTGCGGGTGGAGATGGCGGACCTGCATTAACAGGCACAGAAGGTTCTGCCGGAACTGTTCCTTCATATAATCAAAGAACGATGGCATATCTGACAAAAACTTTCATGTATGCCGGAAATACATTAAATCCATGTTTGGGTGGAGCTCCTGGGGCTGGCGGTGGAGGAGGTAGTGGTCAAGGTGCTGGTGGTGTAGGTGGTGGCGGCGGCGGAGGTGGAGCTGGCGGTGGAGCATTAATAATATTTGCTAAAGAAATTATCCACAATGGAGTTATTGATGCCAGTGGTGGTAATGGTGGAGCTGGCGCTATGGGTGCCGGAAGTGGGGGAAATCACAGTGGCGGTGGAGGAGGCGGTGGAGGAGGCGGTGGAGGAGGTTATGTTTATATTGTATGTGAGACGTACACAAGAAGCAATACTCCTGGAGAGGGCGAGATTTTAATTAATGGAGGTGATGCAGGAGTTGGTGCTGCTGGTGGAGGTGATTTAGATGGTAGCGGTTTCGTTGATGCTTCTGATACTGTAATAGCTATTACTACTGCCAGAGGCACAAATGGAGGGACTGGATCAAATGGTACATTGGTTAGAATAAATTTAATGGATGCAACTATAACTGTTCAACACACTAACGAATACTAAAATCATGGATAAGAAAACATTAGATGCAATCAGTAAAGCATTGCAGATCATTCTTAATAGAAAATTGGTTACTGTTAGTAAAACGGTTACGCGTCCAACTAATACAACCACATATGATGCAAATGATGTTATAACATCTACAACTCCTGCTATTATCACCTTTGATGGTATGGCAAATTCTAATGGAGGAGGCGGGACAATTATAGATGCTGTGTTGACCAGTAGTGGTAATGAAACAACTAAGTTGGATGCTGATTTGCTTTTATTTGATACTACAGTAACAATGGATTCTGACAATGCTGCATTTACTCCAACTGACGCTGAAATATTAACTTATGTTGGTGTGATAAAATTTTTGGGAAGCGGAGTTACTTCGGGTACGGCCGGAACTGGCGGAAGTTGCGCTTATCCCAATGCTTTAGCTGGGAACAATATTTCATATAACTGTGCTACCGGATCAAAATCATTGTATGGAATTCTGGTTGCAAGAAATGCATATGTACCAATTTCCGGAGAGGTGTTTGGGATTAGGCTAAAAACTATTCTTGACTAGTTATTTTATATGCTGCAGAGAAGGCTAATAAGACGTTCGTTAATTATTGGACAAAGTGCCTCTGCTGCGCCTACAGCAACTTTCGACATTGAATATTTTGTCGAAAGAGAAGTTGAAGGTGTTGGCGCTTACTATGAGAATGTTGGTTGGCAAGGATGGGCAGGATTTGGAGGAACATTTGATCTTGAGTATAATACAGGAGGTGGAGCGGCAGAGGGTAGCATAATAACAGGGATTACATTAGTTGGAGATGAAGAGACTTCAGAGCAAATACAAACTGCATTAGATGCCGGCACGCTTACACCTGGCTGGGTTGTTACTTGTACATCTTGTGATATTGGGACAGATACATTTACAATTAGTGTACAAGCGCCAGTAGAAAGTGGAACAACTTACGATGGTTATGAAGCAGTGTTTACAGGACTTAGCGCAACATCCAGCGCAGTTTTATCCAATGGCGTAAATGGAGTTTCGGCACTTGCAAGTATTTTTGTAAAAAACGGCGGTAGTACAGTCGAGACTTTATTTGATAATAAAATATTTGTTTCAGATGCTGATAATAGCGGAAATTTAAGTCATTTGGATTTACCTCCAATACAAGCTTATTTAAGTGCAAATATATTAGCTGGAAGAACAATAGTGGTAAATTCATTAACATTTGATAGTGGAACAAGAGCAAACGTTACAGTTACGTGGCCACTTTCTTTGGCAGCAGCGTATAATGGATATACTATTGAGGATGATGGTGGTAGTGTAATAGAGATTGATCCAGTTGGAGTAATTGGGGTTTGATATTAAAATTTATAATAATGACAAAAGTTAAAGAAGAAAACTCAGATTCTATCAAGCGTAATACAGAAAAAATATACAGACATATTCTTGGAGATTGTCTTGGATATGAGCAATTGTCTGTTGATGGAATAGCAAGGAATCTTCCTAATATTCCAGGCGGGGCTGTTTTTGCAATGATCTCTATTGAGTCAACCATTACTGCTGCTGTAGCAGCAAGATACAGGGAGGATGGTACTGATCCAACAGATACTGCTGGGATGCCAGCATATGATAAAGTTGTATTTTCTGTTGATGGTAAAGGTAATTTATCTAAAGTAAAATTAATACAAGCTGGAGCTGGAACTCATGTTGCTAACATACAATATTATTAACAAATGGGTATTATTAAAAATGGTAAAATATATTCTTCTCCAGGTGGCAGTGGCGCATCAGATCCTACTTTGGCCGGAAGAGTAACAACACTTGAAAACAATGAATATAAAGTCGCATATTTTACAGAAATTAACGGAAGTACGGGTACAATCACTAAGCCCACAGGGTCAACAATCCTCCTTGATCAATTCCCGGGAGGAGTTGATGCATACGTCTCAGCAATCTCAAGCGGACAACCAACAGGCGAAAATCCGGTTACATCAGGAGGAGTCCTGGTGGATGTCTCCAGTTTTGATGCGGATGGGGATTTTACTCTCACTGGTACTCCATCTTCTTACCCTGTTGCACTTATTTATATTTTAAAAATACCGGCAATTAGTTGGTCAAATCTTACAACAGGTAATATACTTGAATACTCAGAAGTAAATAAACTTGTTTATGATAATATGCCAGAAGAAATACAATTAGCAATAGTAAACACATTTAGAAATCAATATAATTATTAATATGGCGAACATAAAAATAAATTCAAGCAACTATGACAATCGGCTAAACGATTGGAAAAATGGAGTCGGCACAACAAGGCAGGACATTTTATTTTTCTCAAATGATGAGCTTAACGTTTCTGATATTCATCAAGTTGCATGGAAAAAAGGCTTGATTGTTTCGATAGAAAAACATGATTACTACTCAAAAATAACTTATTTAGAAATACTAACATGAGCTTATCAGCAGGACAAATACCATTAGTTGCGAATGTACCTAATGGTGGAGTTGCACTAATACAGGCATCTTCAAACACAGTCACACTTGGTTCAGATACGAATGGAGCTACGGCTTATACAGCAGGTGCTTCTGGAGGAAGAGTTCTTTCATTAACTGCTGTAACAGATGATACCGTAACAGTTAACGTATTTGTCTATATACTAAGAAGTGCAACAGTTATTCCATTAGGATTAGTTAACGTACCATTATCTTCTGGTAACACCAATGCTGCTAGGTTTAACGTAGACTTTCTTGATGGTATTAACATACTTGGTCTACCAATTGATAATACAGGTAAAAGATATATTCCATTAAAAGGAAATGATGTATTAAAGGTTGGGGCATTAGCTAATTTAACAGCAGCTAAAACTTGTTGGGTTCACGCATCTGGAGCAGATTATCAACCATAATGGAAAACGGTTTACATATGGGATTAGATCAAGGATTGTTTCATGGCAATTATAATGGCCTGACTACCCCTATATCTAATTTTAATATGGGTTATAGGAGTGCAAAGAGTGTTTTTTTTGATGGAAGCGCAGAAGGTAGATTTGCTGATAGTTCATTTGATACATTAAGCAATGGCACTATGTCTTATTGGGTTAGAGTCAATAGTGTAACTGCACAACCAGTAACATTTTATTGTTCAATTAATGCCAGTACTGATTATTGTGGCATGCAATTGTTAAACACTCGTAAATTTCAAATCATTAGTAGAGTAGCAGGAGCCAATAAGTATGTAATGAATATAAATTCTACTTCCATCTTAGATAATAAATGGTATCATATTGCTTGGTCAAAACAAGGTAGTACTCATGCTGTTTATATAAATGGAATTCCACAAACGTTAACATTCACTACATCAACAGATTTAACTGGCTATTTTTCTTCAATATCAGCAGGAACAAGAAGGTATACGCTTGGCGCATATAGAGGGACTACTACTGGATCTTATTTAACTGGACATATGAGCAATTTTTCTCTATGGAATAGAGGATTGTTATTTGATGAGGTTCAAAAACTTTATAATAATGGTAGGCCTGGAAATTTATTACTTCCATTCAGTCAATCATTGGTCACTTGGAATAAATTGGGAGATAATGATATATATCCAACTTTGTTTGATTGCAAAAATAGTTATGATGTAAATATGGTAGGAATGGCATCAACTGATATAATAGGGAGACATCCATTGTTGAATACTTAAATATAATATCTTAAATTATAAAAAACAGCTACTAAAGTTAATGATATATATAGAATAAGCTTTATTTAAAACACGTATTGTAAA
>JACCDT012007354.1_pt1 | contig 42270 bp, 54 predicted proteins | sample 7446291 | NCBI WGS metagenome assembly JACCDT01 (sample SAMN15323446, study PRJNA562643) | freshwater metagenome | isolation source: river surface water | place: USA:Blue River Watershed | collected 2017-08-17
CTTGTCTTCCTTCTGATACTTTTGGTTATTCGAATCGAATATTACATAGGTCTCTTTGTCAGAGTCCTGAATGGATTTTAATTTCTCTTTGTCGCCCGCATAAACACCCATCAAGTATTTTTTATCCACCATTTTGCGGTAAATAAAATACGGCGAATCACTCATCGTGTGCGCAGAGCGAGAGCGAAGCAAATCATAACCAGGAATGGACTCAAAACCCCAATCCCCCTGGAAAATAGGACGCCCCTCGTCGGCTACCATAGCGCCCTTTTCATCAAGCACTTCCGTTTGACCGTCGTCACTCATCTTCGGGCTGTAGCCTATAAGCTCACCCTTATTCGGGTCCCAGTAAACCTTACAAGCCACTTCCCCAATATCCACAAAATCCTTAACCCAGCGACGAATCTTGTCTTTGAACTTGTGCCGGGTCTTCACATCCACCCACACAGCCTGGTTTAGCTCCGCATCTTTTCTATCCTGCAGCTCTGACTCATTTTTGGGCCTAACAATTACGCCAGGTGCTTTTGAAAGTATTTGCTGCTCGTAGTAGCGAGTAATTTTATGGATGTGATTTTTTGTAAGGCGAAGTTTCGCGTTGTCTGAAATTTTATTGTTGTCACGGAGTCTCGCGTAAACTTTTGCAGAAGACTTCGAGTAGTGCTCTCCCGCCGCTAGCAATATGTTGGAGCGCATCTCAGAAAACATCTGAGAGTCACACTCCTCTGAATCCGTATAAAGTTGATTCAAATCGCTAAGCGCTAATTTTTTCATCCCCACCACTTAACCTCTGCTCCTCAAGAGAGCTTCGGATCTCTTCTTGCTCGTACCCGTAAGGGTCATCCATGAGCTGTTGAGCACGCTCAATCTCTTGAATCTCAGAATCATCAAAGAGTCCAAGCTGCGGTTTAGTTTCTTCTGCTTGTGAAGTGGACGACAATGGCACCTGGCTTTCGTGCACATCGGACGGCAATGCCTGGCTTAGCACCGCGCCACTATCTCTAAATTCTACCGCTAAACCAGGAATGGTCAATGCCTTCACCCCGGTTTTTCTACAGTCTCGGAGCAAACGAGAAATTTCTTTAATGTCAATACGCGTTATTCCACTCGTCGAAGTCATCGTCCGCCCAGCCCGCTTCCTCAAAACCCTTTTCTTCTCTTTCATCAAAAAATCCCTTCCTTCGCTCTTTAATCTCATCTGCCAGCATTTCAGCCTCAGTCATCTTCCGAGGCTTCCACACCACTTCACTCTCTTTTACAGGCGCCCGGTTTAACTCCTCAAAATCCCAACCCACTGCCATCACCGCATAGCGAAGCGCGTCCGCTAAATCATCCTTAGATTTTGCCTTATCAGCACCCTTCAGCAATGTAGAAAGCTCAGTCCCAAGTTTGCGAAGCTCCGTGTCCCCATCAGCAATAGTTAGCATCCCATTTCTGAAAAGCGTGTTGAGTATTTCCTCGCCTCGCTCCCGATTCTTATCCGCCTTGTTGAAACTCTCGCCCGCGCGAGACGCAATAGTTTCAAAATCCTTTGCAGAATAGTCGTAGCGCTTATCCACCACGTGCAAGTCCCGACTTAACTCCCTGTACTTCTCATACACATCCCCCGCCGTTGTCTGCACCCCGTCGCCTCGCCACGCCCGAAACACAACTCCCTTTTTTGCCGGTGGATCTACAGCCAGAAACACTACCCCACTAGGGTGAGAGGTCCCGCCGCCCCCAGGATCTACTCCCGCATACACACTCCACCCCATCGGCGGAACCGGCATCGCCTCACTAAAATGTTTCCCAGCATCAAATGCATGGAACGTTCTCCCCTGCTCAGTTACAAATTTTCCAAATACCCGACGGTCAATCTCAGCTTGTGACTTACACTGAGCCATAATCTTTTTAATCTTTTCCTCAGTGTAGAGGCCCGGACTCCCGTCCTCATACACCAAGCAATCATACATACTAATCTGCACCTTGTGTGCTGCAGGAAACATCTCCTCTTCCCGAGTCCCCGACTGAATAGCCCTACGCCATAATTCCTGATTCAGCGTCGCTGTAAATACCATGTGAAAGTACCCTTCAGTCGCTGCTAAGCGAATACTGATTTCAGAATACATATCCTCCGGCAACTCCTCATCAGCAAATACCGCGTGCACCGTCGCAGTCTGCAACGCTGAAAGCGCCTGCGAATGAGTCTTAAAAACTATACTCACACCAGATTTAAAATCTATCTGCTTTATATAACCCTTGTCCCGCTTCTCACTCCACCCATACACCGCATGGTCTTTTGCATGCCCACGAGGCATAAACTCTGTTACCCACTTTTTCTCAAACTCAATAGTGGCTACTTCCGAATTAGGATATATGTACCAAAAAATTCTGGGCGTCTGCCCAGGCCACAACTTTTTCCAGAGATTTGTTGCCGTCGCCCAATGTATACACTTCCTAATACTTGCAGCTGATTTTCCAATTTGGTTCGCAGCACAAAGCAAATTCATTGAATTCACAGACTCAAAAAAAGTCCGCTGCCACCTATAAAATGTCTGCCCATATAAATGCGGAAGCTGACTCTTTATATTCCAGGATTTTTCCTCTAAAGACTTTAGACGCTTTAAAAGTGCTAGCTTTTTCCTGGCCTCTGACTCAGGCAACGTCTTCGTCTTCGTCATTATTCACATCTTCTTTAATCGGAGGCATCGCCACTACATCCTCGTAGCTAACCTCAGCATATTCAGCCACTACCTGACTCTTCTCTGCCAACTGCCCCTGAAGTTTTGCTATCTCTAAATCAATCGCCGAAACCTCTTTCTCCGAAGGATTCATAGCCCTCGCATCCACATTCATCTGCAGAGTCTTCTGATTTATATCCACAGTCTGCCTCGCCCCACCCTGCACTCGGTTATCCACAATCTGGAATATCTTCACCATTTCCTTTATTATAGCGACCTGCGGCTTCCCCTTACCGTCCACTATGGGCAACGTCATCACCTCACGCATTTTAGAAAGCGACAACTGCAGAAGCTCCCTCACCGAAACCTGGTAGTGCGCGTGCGGCTGCAATACAAAAATTAACTTGTGCGGATTCCGTATCACCGTTGAGTAAAAATAATTCACAGACACCGAGCCCTTACACACCCGCTCCAAATTCATCATACAACCCTCGTCCTGCGCACGGTTGTACTCATCCCAGAATGTTAACTTTAAACGGTAGTCCCTCGGATCTAAGTGGTGCTCAACTAACTGCAGTAGATTTGACTCCGGGTACTCTAGCCATCCCCTCGGCAAGTCAGGATTCAAAATCGCCTCCCTCAACTTCGGAGGCACTATATTTACCAGAGACCTCGGATTTTCAAGGTCAAATAAATCCACCCCAAACTGCTTCCCAAAATGCTGCTCCGATTTCTCTACGTCCTCAATTGCTCGCTGCCGGGGCGGTGTTAAATTACCTCTCGGTAAAGCCATGTGGTGCTTCCTCCGTGTAGCTTTAAATGTTAGCTGATAAAACTAGCTTCTCATAAGTAGCCGGAAAGGAAAATGCCCTGCGAATTTAAAATTGATGCGGGCGAGTAGGCATATTGATTTTTCCAAGCGGCCACCCCCCACCCCCCTCATAAGTATTTATTTTGATTATGAAACCAATAAAAACAAATACTTAGACTATTAAAAACTAAGGGGCGCGCAAGGCGTGCACGATAAGTTAAATTATCGCGCGTTGCAAGTACTTGATTTCCAATCATCTAGATTTTTTGTCAAGGCCCGATGCAATATTCTTAGATGCGGCGCGCGGGCTACACTTATAACCGTACTTGAGGCGGTGGGGCAAGGTTTCCACCAACCGCGGCGCGCGTTGCGGCTCCATTTGTCTAGTTCGCACATTCGCACAACCTAGTTCGCACGAATAGTTCGCGTGAATAAAACCTAAACAGGGTATTGCAAAAGTTCGACACCCATACTAAGGTATTGAACCCGTTTATTTATTTCCAGAATATTAATGACGCGTTAAGTTATCGTCTCAAAGTTCGACACTAGGTGGCGCAATTAAGTAGGTGATTCACCTAGATTCACTAGGTGGCACGCTGTATGCAACATACCTAATCATAGACCGCAAACGAAAAGGAGAACCGCAAATGAAAAATAATATACTTCGAACACAAAACCTTTACTCTAATGGGCGCAATCACCTTTCAGTCAACTTCCCATCCGTCACCTACATTCGTAAAGACAATGAGTCTAAGTCAAGTTCCAATACTTTTTCAATCAATCACGAAGATTGCACGGCATGGTCTTATGGTTGGTGGTGTATGATGAAGTTGTCTAAAGACGGCAAAACCCTAGTCCGAAATAGAGTAGGGTACTCAATGCAAACGGGTGTCCACCAAGGTATGTTGGACCGCGTACTTGAACTTGAAGACCCTGAATCACACGGCATAAAAGTTCTCAATGTTTACACCCGTAAAGGTTTGCAAAATCTTCGCGGCGAAATTGAAGACTTATTTTATGATGGATTCAAGCACGATAAAGACAATTCAAAACGAATCAAAGAATTTCAAAAGATTCAAAAGATTTTAGGTGAGCGAATTTACAGGCCCAGCAAGGAAGAACTTGCAAACCTCAAAGACAAAGCTCTCGAAAGCAAAGAATACGAGAGAGCGCGTGCCAAAAGAAAAAGACAAGAAAAAAAGGCCCGCGAATTAGAGGCCATGAAAGCACAAGCAGCTGCAACAGTTGAGCGCATGGGGCCTAACTTCCTTGAAGACTGCAAACAATTGGTTGCAGATATTAATGAAATGAAGGGCGGCGTAAAATGACAAAATTCAAAATATTCGATTGGGCCGGTAACGAGTGTATTTCACATGAGAGTTTCCCAACATTCGAAGATGCATGGGGTGCTATTTATGAATACTTCGAAGAATTAGACGATGCAGAATTCGACGCCGAGCTTGGCGAATACCAAGTATTGGAAGTACCAAACAGAAGCGTGAGGGGGAATTAATATGAGCTACACCAAAGGACCTTGGATTTTCAATAAAGCTACTCTGGATAACAGGACTCACGGCTATGCGATAATTGGTAGAGTTGAGACAGGATGGGAAGAAGTTATTTGCGCATTAGAGACTGTGTCGGGGGACTATCCAGATGAGACTAATTCTAGACGAATAGCCAACGCCCAGCTCATAGCCGCCGCACCTGAAATGCTTGAGGTACTCGAAACTCTACTAAAAAAACAAGCCATTGACGGCCCTTATGTAGAAATAGCAGTCAAGGCAATGCAAAGGGCAAGGGGTGAATTATGACAACAGAAAAACTCCACGCCTTTGCATCACGCTTAGAGGCTTGTGGCGCCGAATACCTTGCAGAAGTTGTGCGCAAGTTAATTAGAGAGAAGTTGGAAGTTGAGGCCTTAGAGGACAAGCTCACCAAGATGGGGATGAGTGACTTAATTAAGGAGAATTATGGAAACTAGAATACTTGTACTTGTAAAAGACGTTTTTGGGCGCAAACTTGCGTACCCGAAAAATAAACAAGCAGAGCTACTCTGCAAACTCAAAAAGAAGGACACCTTTACACTTCCAGAGCTGGAAATTTTAAAAGAATTAGGTTTCACCATTGAAACGCTCACCGTAAAGGAAACGTACGTCACGAATGAAGGAGAGAGTATATGAGAACCAAGGTACTTATCATTGTAGGTCTACTTTACGCCATGGCGGCCCTTACAGGCTGCGCGTCTTCTTATGACCGCCATGCCAAAGACTTCGATAACCGCCCCATGGCACAACCGACTCCAAACTATGCTGCAGGATATATGCTCTTTCAACAGATGCAGGCCAATGAGGCGTCCCTTAATTATCACCCAGCGGCCCCAATGAGGCCACAAGTTGTCATACAGGCCCCAGCGCCCCGCAATTGCAACGCCTATACGTGCCCAGACTATTATAAGTGATTGAATTTATAACGCTTAGCGCAATCTTAACACAAGCCAGGGAAGGCAGCCCACCAATAACCTCTAAAAAGCACCTATAATGACGATATTGGGGGAATCACAACCCAGAATTTCAAATCCCAGCCAGGCCCCAAACTTACCCCAAGCTCCCACCAAACTTACCCCAAACTTCCACCAAACTCCCACCAGATTTCGGCCCCAAAAATTCCGCCAAACTCCCACATTTTTCCCACCAAAACCCGACCCAGAATTTCCCCGAAATTAAGGTCTCCCAAACCTTCACGTAAAATCGGCCTGGACACGGGCACACTGGACACAACCTTTTAAAAATGTTTTCCCCACAGAATCACCACTCCCGCAATCCCAGGGATTTTCCCATTTTCCTCTACTTCACCAGTGAAATACTATTTATAATAATATTGTGTCCACAGTGTCCTGGTGCCCAGGCCTCTGCTTTTCATAGAGGACGCGTCGTGTCAAATGCCGGACACAACCCGGACACACTGAATTTTAGACCTCGTCATTGTGGCCAGAGTCTTCCAAAGTTGTGCATCCGAACAGTAAAAACTCCTTATTTCCTGCCACACGGCAGCGTGAATATTCCACCGCGCCGCAGCGGAAATTGCGTTGAAAGCCTTTTTCTAGAGATTTTACCGTTGGCTGGACACCTTTTAGCCATCTCATAAACCTTAACGTGAACTCCTTTTTTGAGACCGCTTTTTCGCCGTCAGCAATGACTTGCTCGTTATAGGCTTTGAACAATTCATTCCATTTTAGGCCGCGTGAGCCGGTAGAAGAGATTCCAATAAAACGACCAATTCCTGGCGTGCTGGCATCGACGTCTTTTGGGATTGACCCGATGCACAAGTTATCCTCAAACCAACGTAGGGCTGAGTCGCCAAAGGACTTGTATTCAGCGAGTGCCGTGTCTGAGGCCTTGCTCTGGGTGAACTGATAGTTTTGCTTTTTGAGCCTAGCGTAGGCTTCTAAAACAAGGTTTAGCACACCCGGAAGCTCGGATGCGATAATCTTGTTTGCAATGTCGGTGTCAATGTTACCGGCTTCATAAGAGAAGGTAGCCTCAAAGGGGAGGATGAGGAGACGGCGAAACCAGCCATGCGAGGGATCGGTGCCAAATGGAAGCCGGTTACAGGTGATGACGATTTTGGCTTTATTTTCAAAGAAGATGAAGTCCTTGTGTTTTTTGCAAGCTGAGATGATGCCACCGGCTGACCAGTCTTTTAGGATTTCCCAGGATTCGCGCTCGCCGTCTTTTGGAATTTCCTCAAAGAGGCACATGAAGGCGCCGTCGAGCATGATTTTCATGAAGTCAGATTTGATTTGCGAGAAGGAGAACTTGGCAAGTTTTTCACCTATGAGAGCCTGCATTATTTGGACGAAGCGGGACTTGCCGTTTTGCCCTTCGCCGGTCAAGACAAGCATTTTATCGGCAAAGCACTTATCGCCGGATAGGATGTAACCCATGTATTCTAGAAGAACCATTTGCATGGATAGATCGCCGCAGGTGACGTCATTTAGCATTTTTGTGAAGAGCGGAGCCTGCGCGGAGGGGTCGTAGTTAAAGGGAAGAGTGTGGCGGAAGCCCAGCTCTGGGGAGTGTGGGCTCAGTTTTAAGGAATCTATATCTAGGATTCCGTTTGAGAGGTTTATCTTTCGGGAGGTGGAAGTTGTGAACCACTTGTGCGGACGCAGGTTATTTCTGCGTATGGTGTTCATAAACTCGCGAGTGACGTGGGACTTCACGAAGGGATTGAACTTTTCCTGGGCGTAATTTTCTAGCCACAATTCTGGTTTCAATTGCCAGTCGGTCCCGCTCCACCTGTAATTTTCGCCCGTTTCCTCAATGGAAATGAACGGAGCTTCTGCATCGTAGTGAAGCATGAGGTCTTTAAACTGGGGGACGAGCTGACCTTTGCGGTCCATAGTATGGAACCCGGAATCTTCGGTAGCTATGAACTTGGGGCCTTTGATTTGGATGGGGGATCGTACCTTTTTATAATACTTGCACTCCGAGCAGCCCGGATACATGGACTCGATATTTTCGCACGTCCTGGGGCCTGACATTTTGAGCGCCTGGTCTATTTTTTGGTTAGTGTGCTCCTCGGAATAGGAGGGATGCTTTCTGGAATATTCATGCACAAGCTCCCTGCCACCGGGGAGCCTGGCTACTATTGATATCATAGCGTACCACTGGGGCTCGTCGACTTTACTTGCATTTTCCTTGGTCCACTTAATAAAGTTACAGCCATCTTGGATTGTGGCATGGTCTAGTTTGAAGTAGGAAAGTTCCTTTTTAGAGATTTGTGCCTTGTCGTCGATGTCAGGCAAACCAGAGATTTTTTTCAAATCAAAGTCATGGCGCTCGAAGCTGAGATTCAGCTCGCGCACAGTGCGCACGGGCTCATTTGGTTTTTTGTTGAGCGAGCCTGGGAGGCGGAACATGTAATTGGGGGCAAAAACCTGGGTGTCGGCTTTGCCTTTAAGGCCCCTTTTAGCTAGCTCATCGTTAATCTTGCCGCAGACAACCTGGTAGTGGAATTTGTTTTTCTTAAAATAGGCTGCACTCTCTATTGGAGTTTTCATTCCGACTAGGATATGAAGGCCATGTCCCGTGAAAAATGTAGAGAAGCTGTGGGGGTCGAGCTTTAGTGCGGCTCCCACGGCTTCCAAATATTTCTCTTCTGCTATCGAGCCATTTTGCAGGACGGCGATATCGTCAATATCAAAGAACATGACATCTTGTCCGACCCAGCTTCGGGACACGCGCTTCTCGGGCGTTTCGCCAGCGGTGTAGCCGAGTGTGCCGAATAGATTATATCGCTCGGTCTCTGGTATTTTTGCAAGCACTTGGGCGAATTCTCGGTAGAGATGCTCATGCGAGGTAAAGACTTGGTCGGGCTCGAGTGGGATTTCGATTTTACCCGTGTCGGTTGAGTTTTGCTTGATGTATTCCCTAACTTTTCTGATTTGTATGAATTTGTGCTCTTCAGCTTTTGCTGTTTCCATGTGGTGAAAATCCCCTTCGGTGTGACTTTGAACTTGTGTAAGTGCCTCATTCAATATCAGAAGCCTAGAATTTCCAAGGCGTGGTCTGTAAAATGGCACGCGGGGTGCGTTAGTAGGTAGGTATGGCACCATACAGTGCAATGTATGGTCACAATGGGAGGGGGTCACAGTTATTTTTGTGCATGTATTTACAAAGTGCAAGTACTTCGCTAAGGCGGAAGCTAAACATTTTCACGGGAGAAAAATAAATGGTAAATGAAGAGAAGTATAAACGAGCTGCGCTTTATCAAGCAGAGCATAAGTGTTCTATTCGAAAGGCTGCTCTATCGCAGCATGGTATTAGCTACACAGGATTCTGGGCGTGGCAGAAAAAACAAAAAGCTTTAGCCGCATTTGAGCCCGTCACAGAAACCAAGATTGTTGTGCACGATGTAACAAAGAAAAAGCCTGGCCGGAAGCTCGGATACAAGGCTCCCATTCCTGTAGCGCAGCGTGCTCCGAGGGACAACTTTGTATTTGTAGGTAGGGTGAGTGATTTGAAAGCGCTCCTCAGAGAAATGAGCGGAGCATGAAAGTAGTTTGGAAATTTCCCCTAGAGCTGAGTAATTTTGTGCAGGAAATATCTCTTCCCAATACTAATTGCTTTCTGCATGCAGCGATGCAAGATGGCACACCCACTGCTTGGTTTGAAGTGGACCCCGCACAACCTAAGATGACTATACCTGTGAGAATATTTGGCACGGGCCAAGCCATTGTTGAAGATGATGCTCAGTTTCGGCACATGGCTACCTTCATGCATGGAATTTACGTGTGGCATCTCTATGAAATAGTCACAGATGACTTAGATATAGTGGAGGCCGTGTGAAGGCGGTCAACTTATTTCTGGGAGCTGATTTGCGGAGCGGGCACCCTGGACTTACAAAGCTTGCAAAATCTCGCGGCATCGTGCTGAAGGAATTGCGCAAGGGCGAGGCAGTGATATTTGTAAACTCCAAAAAAGATAAGATGAAAGCATTTGCGTGGAACGGTGTACTTTCCTACATTCGTTTTGATGATGCAAAGCGCTCTATAGATTTGTCAGCGCTCGATGAATTCCCGAGAGCGTTCAACGCTGATGGGAGTATGGATTACACGCGGGCTCTGAAGGCTAGCTTAGAAAAGCGCCTTGCTCGTCCTGGTAGAGTGAAGGAGCTAGAGGTTTTATGAAGATTATAGCTATGAGAGCGACCAGTGGCGGGTGACCACACATATAAATTATTATTTAAGACTGACTTTATTAGTAAGATACACGCGCGTTGGATCAAAGAGCTTGAAGAAGAAGATAAGGTTTGGAAAGCGGTTGAGGAGAAAAAAATGAGTGATGAAACTATAGGCGGCTTCCCGGCATCAAAGTTACCCTTTCTGCAGCGAAGTGAGTTTGAGAACTTAACTAAAGACCCGGCGGCTGAGACTGTGACTATTACAAAGAAGCAGTTAAACGATGTACTACGCAGAATGGAGCGGGCTGAGGGGAAAGTGGACGGGTTGTTATTGGCGCTAGAGTTTTTCGCAAAGGGCAGCTCGCGTGGTTCTTCCAAAGAGTAAATTCCCTGGTAAACTGAATCCCATTCGGGGGGTTCATGGAAGCCATTATTCTAATGTTAGTTTTGTGTCTGCAGCTAGTAGGGTGCCAGAGTACCGAGATACTTTGCAAGTGGAAGTGCGAGGAGGGGACTTGCCGGTGCATGACAAAGGAAGAAACATGCAAGCATTTCCCTTCAGCGTGCGAGGAAAATCCTTAGTACCCGCTTTTTTCCTTATCTTTCGCAGCGGAAGATGGGATGAGCGTTCGGGCGAGACCTTGCCACGCGGAGCCGAGCATACGGCCCGCTTTTTTCACGCCAGCGGGAAGCTCGCCAGCTTTATTAAATCCTTTGGCAAGTTTGTCGCGGCCAGCCTCGCCCTGATAGTCCTGAGTGTAGTCCTTTTTCTTATCGTCCATAGGTTAATTCTAATCGGTATTTAGTAGATAACAATAGAGGGGTTTTATGAAAAAATTACGGCGGCCTAGTAGATTTTTTAGGTTTGGAGCGGGCTACTGCACTGGGACTGACCCGGCTGGGCGTCATGGGGGAGCAAGGAATTACATTGAAGTGAACGGCGACGGGGCTCCGATTGAGCTTCGGGAGATGAAAAAGCTAGCGAAGTGGCTCTTAGCAAACATCGCCTTCATTGAGCAGGAAAAGAAAAATGCAAAGCGTACCTGATTACATAATTCGCAGAGATAGAATTGAAGAGTTAATGAATAAGCTATGCACTTGGGCTGAGCAAGGTGAGAAGCTTGGTGCTCAGGAATTTATAGCTCTTCTTACATTCACGCTAGAATACATGAAGGAAAGAACGGGCATAACCGTTGAGCGTGTGGAAGTTTTAACGGGTCCGAAAGGGAGTAACTAAATGGCCGATGAAACGAGTAAAATATCTGAGTACTATGTAAGCATGCTTCTTATGTGGGCCGATAAGCAGCCAGCTTTCTTTATTCACTGCTATGAAAATTTCCCCGAGGGTATTGATGGGAAAAATTTTCTGACAAAGGAACAGAAGGACGCGCTCACGGCTAAGTACGAGGAGCTTACAGATGGATGAATATGGATGCTTTAGAAATAACGAAAAAGACTATGACGAGCTCGCACATGAATTTAAACAGTCCGGAAACATTGTTTTTTCGTACTCCTATGATGGCGTCGGTGCAATGGTAATTAATCTCAATGGCACATTCAAAAAATTAGGAGTCATGCCCTTCGGTGGTCAACCTAACGGAAGAATCTATGTTGGTGTTTATGGCGTTGGTTGCAACCATGTTAATTGGGACAGCGACCCCTACTATATAAGGGAAAAGCTTAGAATATGTCTCGCCGACGCAGAGGGGCTCAGTAACCTTTTCAAAGAAATGCATCGTAGACTATGAATCGCGTATTCATGTCCAAGAGAAATGGGCAGCTTGTAGTCGGGAAGCCTATTTATTTAATATACAATAAACTATTCAGTAGGGATGCTTCCATTTCGATTGAAAATGCGGGGGAATTAGGAATTGTCTCCTACGAACAACATCAATGCATCGGCTATGCGATCTTCATGGGCGATGAGTGTTTTTCCCTAATTACGCATGAGCAGATTGCAGCAATGCCCATAGAGGACTTGGGAGAGCTGTAGTGACCGACGAGAAGAAACCCGATCGTTTTGAAGAGAAGGCTAGAGAGGTTGTTGGGGACTTTATGGGCAGAAGGGGTTTTTCTGTGACCCCGTTCCACTTCCAAGATTTGTACAAAACGATAGCCAAAGCCCTTCGCGAAGAAGCTGACAAAAGAGACCCCGTGGTCTTTCAAACTGATATCTCATTTGAGAACCAACTCGTGAGCGAGGCGGAATTGGAAATATTGGCTGAGAAGTGGGCTGCTAAACAAGGTGAGACAAGATGTAATCAATGCAACAGAGACGTTACTTCTTCTTTTGTGAATGCGCATGAACACGCCTTTAGAGAGGGCTTCCGAAAAGCCATGGAGATGCGCGCCACAATGGATATGGGAGAGAGAGTAAAGCAAGGACAGGAGCGTCTTCAAAAAGAATTGGACGATGCTGTAAGGCAAATACAAAGAACGGTATCCATTAATAAATCGATCAAAGAAAAGCTGGGTGTGAAATGATAAAAAAGATACTTGCAATTATTATTTTGCTACCCGTTTTTATGGTTATGGCTCCGATAGTTATTATAATCCTCCCTTTCGCTGGTGCTGTGTTCGCACTCGATTGGGCCATTGAGGTGTTGGGTAATGATTTTCTCTGAAGAAACCTATAAACGAATCGAAAAAGATTCCCATGTCCGTGCGTTAATTGCGATTCTGTGTTGGCTCTTTCTTGTGGTGACCTCATGAACCTCTCAGACGACGCACTCCGAGCCATGCTAAAACAAATTGAAACAACAAGGTCGTATTGGGGCTTTGGTGAGGACGGTAAATATCGTGACCTCGCTAAGACTGAGACCGTGAAAGCCATGGCCGAAGAGCTGCTCGCTGCGAGGGCTTACTTTCAAAAACAAAAAGAATATGTAGAAAAGATTCGTGTGGGTTTGGAAGAGTTAGATAAACACGGCTTCAGTGACTATGGTTCTAGTGGAATGCCTGCGAAGATTGAGGGGGAGAAATAGAGCTTTGAAGTGAGTGCTGTGGCGTTAGTAATAAGAGCGAATATCGGTAAGGCTTCGAGCCTTGAAAATGTGTAACAGCGCCGAGGATGGCAGGAGTATCGCCTGCCGCGCAAGTCAGCACTCACTTGAACGTTTTAACAAAAGGAGAAATGAAAATGGATTTTTTAAAATCAGTAGGAAATGGTCTGTGCTTTGGAATCGGACTCATACTGGCAGCGGGACTCATGCGTGTGGCTTTGAAAATGAGCTTGTGCAATTGAAGGGAAAAACATGGGAAAGATTGAATGGGCCTGTGTATTTTTAATGTCTGTGGCAGTATTGATTTTTGGATTTTACCAACAAAAAAATGCGAATAAATTTCCGGATGATTATAATGTTTTTTGTATTGAGGGCGTAAGTTACGTGCAGTTTGGGCGGCCAGGCGGAGCAAGCGTTATGCACAACCGAGACGGCACAATTAAAATTTGCGGTGGGGAAAAATAAGTGGAAACCAAAGAAGAGCCAAAACGCATGGCCTATGTGCCGAGTAGCGAAGGTTACGTGCGTGCTCCGCATTTAGATGAGTTTGTTAATAAGAAAGAAAAGACGGCGCCCAAAAAATCAACAAAACGCATTGTCGATGTTTCGATTTATAGCAAGGCGCAGTTAGCCAAAAGGCGCCGCGAGTAGCAAGAATTTTTGCTTGCACATTCGCGAACCCACAAATAGTGTAAGCACTTGTGGTGGACGGTGACATGGTTTTAGACAAAGATAAACCCCTTAAACTCGTGGCTCTCGTGCATCCGCAGTACACGCATAAGCTCGACTCCACCACGCTAGAGTACGTTTTTTTGACACCCACCGAATTCTTAAAGCTGAAGGCCATGATGTCGCCTAAGTCGAGCGAGGAAAGATTCTGGAATCGCTCCGGCCCCATGATTGTAGATGAGAGCATCTTGCCTTTAATAAAACAGAAAAGATGGTAGGCTAAAGTGATGCCTATACGAAAGGGTGCTTCCCGTAAAACATTCGAGCACAACCTAGAAAAATTGAAGGCCGAAGGGAAACCCATCAAGCAGGCCCTTGCAATTTCCTACAAGGTGAAGCGCGAAGCACAAAAGAAAAAGTATGGGGTGAAATAATGGAACTTCGAGAAATGCTAGCAATTGCTGATTGTGCAGAGTGTGACGACACGGGTCTAATACTTGTAGATTTTGCGCGACTTCTACCCTGCCCCTATTGCCAAGTTATGACGGTTGATGCTGTAACTGAGTGGGATGATTTTAGAGGGGAGTCAAAGAGAGTTTCCAGTTACATTCAAAGTGAAGCCTTGGGCGCATCAGCTCGAGGCTTTAAGGCGAAGCAAAGATAAAGCGGCTTTTGCATACTTTTTTGATCCTGGTACTGGGAAAACACTCACTGCTATAAATAGACTTAGAATTGCCTTCAACACAGAGAAAAAAATTCTTCCTACACTTGTTATTACTCCGCCGATTACATTAGAGAACTGGAAGCGTGAATGGCTCATGCATTCGAACATTCCGCCCGAGAAAATAATAGTTGTGACGGGCCAGAAAAGCCAGAGGGTTTTAAGGCTTTTGCAGTTAGAAAAGGACCCCAACTGCATCGTGCTTATAAATTATGAGGCTATACTGTCGCCTGATATTTTTAGATCGCTTCTTATGTGGTCGCCGAAGTGTCTCATCTTGGATGAATCGCACAAGGTTAAAAATCCAAGTTCGAAGCGCGCCAAACGAGTCGAGACACTTTCGGTCCTGGCAGAGTACAAGTTTCTTCTTAGTGGGTCGCCAATTTTAAATTCGCTCATGGATTTATTTTCACAATTTAGGATTATGGCTCCCGAAGTATTTGGGCGCAATTTTTTTGCTTTTAGGAATAGATTTTTCTTCGACAAAAATCGCAACATGCACCGATCAAAATATTACCCGGATTGGTGCCTAAAGGAAAAAAGTTATAGTGAAATTCAAAATATTATAGATCCGCATGTGATGCGCGTTAAAAAGGAAGATTGCCTAGACTTGCCTCCACTTATTCGAAAAAAGATTTTTGTTCCGCTTAGCCCCGACCAACAAGCAGCTTACAATGAGATGAAAAAAGATTTCATCACATTCATAAAAGATAGGGCCTGCTTGGCGGAACTTGCTATAACAAAAGCACTTAGGCTTCAGCAAATTGTTTCGGGATTTGTCACCGTGGAGCTTGGAGGCGGTGAGCGGGAAGCGGCTGACTTTAAAGAAAACCCTCGGGCCGCAGCGCTTCAAGAGCTTTTGGAAGAAATTACGCCTTCCAATAAGGTGATAATTTGGGCTGTTTTTAGGCGCAATTATGCGCAGATAAAAGAAGTGCTAGCAAAATTAAAGTTAGATTATGTGGAGGTTCATGGTGATGTTTCGTCAATGGATAAGCAGGCTGCGGTTGATAAATTTTCAACGGACCCGACCTGTAAGGTATTTCTTGGACATCCTGGTAGTGGCGGTATTGGTATTAATTTGGTCAGCGCTTCTTACAGTATCTTTTACTCGCGCAATTTTTCGCTCGAAAATGATTTGCAAGCAGAAGCCCGGAACTATCGCGGCGGGTCACAGATCCATGATAAAATTACGCGCATTGATTTAGTTAGTCCTGGCACAATCGACGAAGAGGTTTTAAAAGCATTAGAGGCAAAAGTAAAAATTGGTGAAAATGTTTTGAAGGAATGGGCTGAGAGTATATGAAAGTAATTTTTGTGCGTTGGATGTTATTCTTTATTGTGGGACTTCCTATGCAAGCGCTTACGATGCTTCTTTATCCGTTTTTTTATCTTTATTGGGCAATAAAGGTACTGCCTGAAATTAAGAAGTACGCGCTTAAAATAAATGAGCACACAGACTACCCGGACAATCCCGCATATTCTAGAATTAGGGATTTATATTTCCATGACAATGATGACACACACAATGCGCTGACACAGTACCCTCTCTTTCACATGCACCCAGAGCTTGGGGAAAAGGGACTAGAGCTTTTGGTCTCACCTGATGGGGCCTTCCTTCGCCGCTACATGGCCGGAGTTTCAGAGGGAAGTAAAACCTCTGGTGATTGTGTTGTGGCGTGGTGCTTTGCTTACTCACTTTTGCCGCCCGTTTTTCGCCCAAGAAAAGCCTTGCGTAGGGCTGCTTGGCACTATCTGAGAAACCTTGGGACAAAATCAATAAACGGGAGTGTACAGGGCTGGGTCTCGGCTCGCTGTAATAATCTAGGCGTGAACTACTGTCCCGACGGGTGGAAGGGTATAGGGCAGCCATGCACAGGCCCTCAGTTTTACACCACGAGTGCGCTACTAGCACTTGCCTACAGAGAGAACATTTTCTGGAAAGCAGTCTTTTGGCTGCACTGGCTAGTTTTTGGAGGTTGGTACTGGGCAATTTCGCCTATGATTTTTCCGAAGTTTAATAAATTGGGCTATGTCCGAGACATCACGATGAGAGCCCTCTGGGTGCACCAAACTGTTTTTGGTCCCAAGTGGTGGGTTATGAATCCAATAGAAAAAATAGCAATCGACATGGCAGAGTACGAGAACGCGCTCTTCTTTGCGCAGCTTGGACTTAGTACGCGTGTGCCGCTTCCTAAATATGCAAACTCTTGGTTTTCTCAGAATATCTCGGCATCGAGCGGCGGCGGCGCTGCTATTAATGTTTGGACTGCACCCACAATTTCCTACATCAGACAAGAGGCCCAACGCCTAGGAGTAAAATATGAATCTAGATATAGAATGGTCTAAACAAGAAAAACCAAGTGAAGTGACGGTAGCGGAGTTAAAAACTCTTTGTGATTCGCTTTACAAAATGCGTGGGGAAATAGATATTTTAGAAGATACTGTCTCGCTCAAAAAGTCAGAATACAAACTAACAGAGGCCAAAGTACTAGAGTACTTAGAGCAATATGGTTTGAGTAATTTCGAATGCGAGCTTGGAAAAATATCAGTTGGGAAAAGATTTTCTGTTCGCCAGCCAGCAACGCCGGAAGCGAAGGAAGCTTTTTTCAATTATTTGCGTTCCAAGGGGGACTTCGAAAACCTTGTATCTGTAAATTCTAAAACCCTTGGGTCCTACGTTCGAGGTGAAATTGAGACGGCTGAGGCTAAAGGGGAAATTGGTTGGATTCCACCTGGGCTCGAAGCGCCAGAGCGAGTACCATACCTTTCGCTGCGGAAAAAATAATTTGCTTCATGAGAAGCATGTAAAAAGGAGATAAAAGAATATGGCAAATAAGGAAGTAGCAAGGCGAGAAACAGATAGTGTGGCAATTTTGCCAGCGGATTTAGCTGGCGACTGGGGTACTGAGTCAGTTGATTCAACTGATATAGTGATTCCAAAATTACTGCTCATGCACCCTACAAGCGAGTTAGTGCAAGGCGCCTCAGCGCAGGGCGGGGATTTAGTACGCTCTACAGATAATGTAAAATTGGGTGACAAAAACAAACCTGTAAAGCTTATACCGTTCATGATGTTTAAAACTTGGGTTGAAAATAAATTTAAAGATGGCCAGTATCGCTGGGACCATGAGAGGCCTTACACGGCTGAAAATTCAAATGATGCTTGGGAGTATGAGTTAAATGGTGACAAGTGGAAAAGGCAGAAAGCACTAAATTTTTATGCTTTGCTTTTGCAAGATATTGCATCGTCTGACGGTTTCCCTCTACCTATAAAATTGCAATTTAAGAGCGCAAGTCTCAAAGCAGGGCGCGTGCTTGCAAATCATTTTGGTGTTTGTAAGATGATGAAAAAGCCGCCAGTAATAAAAATATTTAATATTGGGAGCGAGCTTGTGAAGGGTGACAAAAACACCTATCAAGTATTTACTGTAGCGGTAGGTGAAAATTCAACAATTGAGCAAATGCAGGCTTGTAAATCATGGTATACAACAATTTCCGAAAGCATTGGAAAAGTTAAAGACCACAATGTTAGTGACGCTGAGACTATTGCCGACGATGGCAAAGTTGATGTGGGCGACTACTAGGTTTTATTGTTTGCTACGGTAGTTTAGCGTCAAAACATAGAAAGTGACTCTGGGTCCGAACAACGCACCCTATTTCCTCTTTCTAGAGCTTGGTTCAATTCCAAGCCGTAGCACCTATGAAAAGGGGAAGACATGCGTCTTTTAGGAATCGACATTGAGACCACAGGATTAGATTTTGAAAAAGATGCAGTCACTGAAATAGGCTGGGTGCTCTGCGAGGCTCCCCTGTCACACGGTGTGACACCGCTGAGCATCCAGTCATTTCTTATTCAAACACCTGCAGTAATTAGTGCAGAGATAACCAAACTCACAGGAATTACCCGTGAAGCTGTTGATGAGTTTGGGCAGGATTTTAAGAATATAATTCATCTCTTAAATACTGAGATTGCAGTCCACAAGGTAGACTACATTGTGGCGCAGAATGGTGAGAACTTTGACAAGCTGTTTTTGCAAGCAGAATGCGATAAGCACAATACCTCAGCGCATGAGTTATTTTCCAGGACTTGGATTGATACGGCATTTGATTTACCGCCGGGGCAGTTCCGCTATAATAATTTACTCTCCATGGCAGCCGAATGTGGCGTCATAAACCACTTTAAGCACCGCGCTGTTTTTGATGTGATGACAATGCTTACAGTTCTTAGCCGCTGTAATTTAGATGACGTGCTTGTACGCGCAAGCTCGCCTTGGGTTGTGGTGAAGGCTGATGTTACTTTCGAGCAAAAAGAGCTAGCAAAAAAGCGAAGATATTCTTGGCAGATGCTAGGCTCTGAGCTATATCCTAAGTCGTGGGTGAAAAAAGTTAAAACGTGCGACCTCGAGAAAGAAAAAGCCGAGGCACCCTTTCAAGTCACGGAATATTAGGAGAAAAATGAAAAAGAAAATCCTCTACACTTATGTAGAAAAAGAAGACGTTAAATTTCTAAAATCCATTGCCGAGAAGACGGGTAGATCCGCTAGCTTCTGCATGGGAAAAATCTTAGGAGCACTTAGGAAAAAGCGTAAAATCCTCATCACTAAGCACGCTAAGATTAGAACCAAGGGACCAAAGACTCTTAGCCTATGATTGTACAGCGAGGGGATTTTACTGAAGTGCTAGCAAAGCTAGCGACAGAGAAATTCCTCGCTCTAGATACAGAGACAACAGGGCTCTACCCCTACCATGGGGACACGCTCTTCTCGATTGCTATAGCTAACGAGAGTGAAGAGTACTATTTCAATTTCCTGGCGTACGACAATCTACCAGGCTCCATGTGCCTGACACGGGCCGAGCTTCTAACAATGCAGGCTTTTCTCTTCGATATAGAGGAAATTTCCTGGTTCATTCATAACGCCAAATTCGACATGACTTTCCTCAAAAAAGAGGGGCTCACTCTAAAAGGCACAATTTACTGCACCTACGTTGGGGCGAGGCTCGAAAATAACGATGAGCTGAATTTGTCTCTGGCCGACTGCGCCAAGCGCATAGGCATGGAAAAATCAGATGCTGTTGAGGATTGGATAAAAGACCATTCTGCCATAGAAAAGCGCCTTCTAAACGGTAGGCTCATAACGGCTAAGAAGTTTAATGCCGTCCCACTTGCTATCATTTCAGAATACGCCGAGCACGACGCCAGAGTTTGCTATCAGTTAGGCAAAAAACAAATGGCGACTTTCGAGCTTTGGACCTTTCGCGCAGGTCGAAGTGACTATAAGATAAAGGACGTAGTCAAAAACGAGGCGCGTCTTACTAAGACCATTTTCGCAATGGAGCAAATAGGGGCTAAGTTAGATGCAGAGTATTGTAGAAGGGCACTAGAGTATGAAAAAGAAGAAATGGAAAAAGCAAAAGCGAAGTTCCAAGAGCTTACTGGCGAGGAATTTAAAACTAGCTCTGTCCTCTTCCAAAAAGTCTTCGCAGAAGACAAAGAACTCTGGGAGTACACAGAAAAAGAAAACCCAAGCTTTGTCCAAGGCGTCCTTGAAAAGTTTACTCTCGAAGCGGCTAAAGAAGTCCTTCACTATAAAGCCAGCAAGAATAATTATGATTTCTACAACGGATTCCTCTTTGCCATGGGTGGGGATGAAATTATACATACCTCTTTTAACCCAGGCCGAGCTAGAACTGGTCGCTTCTCAAGTTCGAATCCCAATCTCCAAAATCTTAGACGCTCGGATGAAAAAGAGAAAAAAGAATTTGAAGTAAGGCGCGCTATTGTCCCAAGAGAAGGTTACTTCTTTGCGATGCTCGACTACGACCAACTAGAATACCGCATGATGCTAGACATGGCCGAGTCCCACAAACTCATCGATGAGGTTTTAAGGGGCCTTGACGTGCATGAGGCCACTGCTAAAATAGCAGGCATCACGAGGCGGGAAGCAAAATTTGCGAATTTTTTAACACTTTTTGGAGGAGGAATTTCTAAGCTCGCCAAGGCCCTGGTTATTACAGAGGATGAGGCTCGCAAAATTCAAAACTCTATTTTCAATACGGCTCCCGAGGTAAAGAAATTCATTCGAAGCACCATAAGCCAGGTGGAATCAACCGGCACCATTAATAATTGGTTCGGGCGGCGCTATCAATTTCCAAATCTCACGGTCGCCTACAAGGCCCCAAATTACGTCATCCAAGGCGGGGCAGCCGACATCATTAAAATTGCTATGAATAGGATTCATCAGTATCTCTCAAATAAAAAATCCCGCATGATTCTTACGATTCACGATGAGATAATCCTGGAAGTGGCCTACGGGGAAGAGCATGTTGTCTCAGTCTGTAAATCCTACATGCAAAGTACCTACCCGCACAAAAGGCTCCCGCTCTTAGTCAGTGTAGAGTACTCGGCCCTTTCGCTCGCTGATAAAACTGATAAAATGCCTGGAAGAGGGAGTGGGGATGCAGCCAGAGACGCGGTTCAAGAACAGGGTACGCCCGCTACTTCTATCGCTCCCAAACACGTGGCTAGTGAAGATACAGCAAATGGCTTTGCGCGGAACCCCTGATTTTCTGCTCTGTGTTCATGGGCATTTTGTGGCTCTGGAATTGAAGGCTACAAGTAATGATAAGCCCACCGAGCTGCAGAAATACAACCTAGAGAACATCACAAAAGCCAAGGGCCTCGCGTTAATTGTGCACCCAGAAAATTGGGAAACGGTCTATAGTTACTTGCAAAAATTAGCTGAGCGCGGCTATATTAAAGATTACTTCGAAACAAACTAACCACGGGAAAAGGGGCACCACATGGCCATTGAATTAGAATACAAGTACATTTTGTCTGATAAATTTCACGCAGCGCTAAAAAAGCTTGCTGATTTTGCAGATTTCCCTACACAAAAGGCTGCCTACAATGTAGCTAAAATCATCGAGCTAGTAGAGCGCGAGCTAAAGATTGCTTTGAAAGCCAGGGAAAGTCTCTTCGCTAAATACAAAAAATACGATGCAGAGTACACCAAGGAAAATCCTGCCCCATTTACTCCTGCAGAAAAGATTGAAGCCACTGAAAAATTCAAAGTTGAAATTGATGAGCTTCTAGCTATGAAAGTTACGCTCGATGAGCGACGTGAAAAAATTAAATTTAGTGACCTGGAAAAGCTTCAGCTCGCCCCATCAGAGCTTATTTGCGCTGAGTGCATCATTGATTTTGAAGCACTCCTAGATGATAAGGCTACTCCTCTGAAGGCGGTGCCGACCCCCGAAGAGCCAGTGTCTGCACAACCTTAAATAGGGTCATCATCTTTTTATCCTGCTCGTTTATTTTACGGTGCATGATAATGATGTTTCCGTGAGTTTCTTTTATCTCTTGTGTTTTGGAATTGATGCCTGCGTGGAATTCTTTGGTGAGTACCTCAATGGCCTCAAGTCTCACCGCCAGAGCATGAAGCTCTGGGAGTTTTTTAATATCGCCCATGAGCTGAATCCGAAGACCCTTCACGCTATCGTTTAGGGTTTCAAAATTATCTTTTAGCGAGCCGACTGACTTCTTTATGTCTTGGAACTTCTCTTCAACCTCTGCCAGCCACTTTTGAAAAAAGTACGCGGTCAAAGCTATGAGGATTGTTATTATTGTTCCTACGACAAATTCGCTCACGCGTATTCGTCGGATTCATCCATTTCAGCTTCCGGCTCTTTCTCGGCCAGCTCTTCAATCTTGGCTTTGGCTTTAGCCTTCAAGCCATCAAGACTTGTAACGGCATCGAGGGCTGACTTTTTCTTAGCTAGAACCTCTTGAATAGCGGCCCATTTCTTGGGGTCATTCTTATACTCTTCGACCTCTAGAACCTTGTCGGCGCAATTTTTTAACTCATACTCTTCATATTTTTTAGATTCGCTTGCAATTTTTTCCAATTTCATAAATTCTACCTCTCGTTTTGATACATATTTTGCCAGGTATTTATAGCAGTCTGAGGAAGCCCTGCCCCGCCTGGGACTTTCATATTTTGAATCATGCGGCCTGCAGCATTGGCTCTTGCGTTTGCTTGCATCACACGGCGAATGTTAGCAGGTGAGCCAGCTTTTGCACCGGCAAAACCCCCTATTGCACCGCCTATGGGACCCCCCGCAGCAAACCCTAGAGCACCCCCTAAGCCAGCAAGTGCACCCGTTCTAGAGGTGGAAGTAGTGCCGCCCAGAGATAGAATATCCTCTGCGGGTTGTGCGAAGTAATTTATGGCTACAGATTCCCTAGCGGGACCCTTTACGTCGATACCTAGCTTTTCAGCCAGGCCGTAAATTTCTTTTCTCTGGGATGAGCTTTTGCTCTTAATAAGCGCGTTGATAGTTTTTTCAGTCGCCTTTTCATCGCCAAAGTATTTATTCACAACCTCGGAATCTGCAAGCGTTTGCTTGTATGCCTTGTTTAGTTCATTCAATTCCCCACCCTTAGGCGAGGCTTTTGTAATATTACTATCAAGCTTCGAGAGAGCCGTCTTTGAGACGCGCTCGAGGTCTCGCTCAACTTCTGAGAGTTTCCCAGCACGCATATCAATGGGGCCTTTTGTAGCTTTCTTGATGCCTGAAATTTCATTGAGTGAGCCTTTCAAATCAAATGCTGTTTTAGCGTCCAAGCCTTCTGCAGAGTAAATATTAGGCGGGATGTAATTGTCTATGACATCTGTGATGTAAGCCAAATCGTCCTGGGCCGCTTTAGTTCCAAGGCGCTGGGCGCGCTCAGTATATTTAGCTAGCAAGTTTTCATACTCACGGGCCACGTCGTCGGCTCCTATGCGCACGTTCATTGCTTCCTTTGACTGCCCAATGGCTTCGCCAATTCCAGACTTAGCTTTCTGGGCTGCATTTATGAACTCATCTTTTAGCTCGCCGTAGATTGGGCTTATGCCAAAGTTTTTCTCTGCTTCTTTGATTTTGTCTAAGTTTTGCGAGGCATAGCGAATGATGTCTGAATCTACACCCGATGCGATTTGGGCAGCCTTCGGAGCGATTGTGTTTTTAGCTCCGCTCCATGTGCGTCCGAGAAGACCGCTCTGTGCGCCAATCAAATCTTTTGTGGCTTCCTTCGCGCCTGATTTAAGCGCGCCCTTTGCGACCTGGCCTGCAGTGGCTCCCGTTCCTAAAAGTAGCGGCGAGGCCGCTCCGAATGCGGCTGACATGCCGATTTGCGCGGGATCTAATTCTTCAGCAACACCAAAGTATTTACCGAGACTTTGGCGAGCCGTCTCAAGTCCCGCTCCCGTGGCTCCACCCGCGAGTGCAGCGCCAGCCAGAGCACCGGGCGCAGCTCCAATAACAGTTGGGGCACCTAGTAAAGCTCCGCCGACTCCCCCACCGGCGGTCGCGGCTGATTCCAGTAATCCGGCTGGCACGTCCCACGCTACATCAAGTGCGTCGGGCAGAAAATCTTTTGAAAAAAATCCCGTGTCCGGATCTAGCTTTTTCCAAGCGGGTTCATCGGGGCGCTTTGCAAGAATTTCGCCTGACTTATCTTTTCTAAAGTTAAGCTTAGGGTATTGCTTTTGTAGAAAATTAAATCCTGCCTCTGGGTCGGCTGCGAAGTTCTTATAAAGAGCCCTATCTTTCAGGGAAATATCAGGGTGCATTTCCTCTACAACTTGCGTCTTAGGTGTGGGCGCTCCAAGGGAGGCCTCTTCCTGCTCTAATTCTAGAAGTTCTAGCTCTTCTGCTTCATTCATATTATTTTCCTAATGTCCCCGCTGCTTTTTTAGCTCGAAGTTCTTCTAAGCGTGCCTTTTTTGCAGCATCTAGTCCACCGCCTGACTGACCTGCAACGGCTGAAATATTTGGAACTAGATCCCATGCTGGGCCTGAGCCTGCTTTTAAGGATTCAAAAACCTGGCGTCTATTAGCAGCTTTTTGTGCTAGCACGTCTTCGGTGTCGCCCGGCCTTGGGAAGTATTGTCTTTTTGCACTGTCAAATTCAGTGTCAGAAATCGCAGCCCCAGACTCACGTCGTAAAACTGCGTTGACAAAATTTCTCTCTGCTTGATCTTGCTCGCGAAGCGATTCGCTTTGTACTTCACCCGGTAATAATGATTTGAGGGATTCAATACGTTTAGTTCTATCATAGCCTTCGTCACCTAATTTACTGAAAACTTCCTCTGCTTGCGCCATACGTTTTGCGTATCCTGCAGCATCAAATTGGTCTTTATTTGGGAGTTTTGGCCCTTTAAGTGCTGCGCCTAGAAGAGTTTTCTCTAGACCGTAGCGAAGCGTGTCTTGGTTATTTGCATTCTGCCATTGGAGCTTAGCTAGATCGATGTCGGTGTCGGTGATACCTTGGCGCATCTTTTGTGCGGCTTGCTCGAGCATTATTTGGCGCTGCTTTCTCTCAGAAGCACTTTCAGGTGCTTTGTAACTTTTAGCTAGATTAGACCCTGTCCATTGATCGGCAAGGGCAAGTAGTGCAGTGAGGTCAGCTCCTTGGAGTCCAGTTGGAGCGCCTTGATTGAGCGCTGCTATTTGCTCTTCGAATTTTTTCAAGCCCTCTTGCTGTTGTTTTTTGGAGGCAAGGCCTGCGCTATTTACTCTGCGAAACATTTCATCTGATTCGAGCATGGAGATAGGACGCTTCTGTGTGATACCTAAAAGTTTTAGAAGTGGCTCTGCACCTGCGCCGGATGGGGCAGCGTTTGCTCCGCCCTGCATAGCCTGCGCTTGTTGCTGCATAAGTGCTTGCATTGGAATGCCGCCAGTTTGTGCTTGCATGTTTTGTAGCATTGGAATGCCGCCAGTTTGTTCCTGCATGTTTTCTAGCATTGTTGCCAAATCGTATTCATCCATAGAATCTCCTAGTAAAATGTTTAGACAGGCACTTTATAATTAAGACCGCCCTTAGTTGGCGCCATAGCTAGTGCATTACTAGCTCCACCGCCAACGGTTGGGGACATGGCACCCCACAAAGAACCAAGTCCTTTATCGATTCCTGCGTTCATACCAGGAATAGATTGGCTCGCTGACAATCCGGCTAATCCGCCTTGAAGAACACTTCCCAAAACACCGGCGCGCTCTGGTTGACCTGGGTCGCCCATACCTGTCCAAGGTGAATACATGAGAGCAGCTTTTCTAAATGCCGCGTCTTTTTTATTTCTGGCGTTGTTTGAGATACCTTTTAGTGCCCCAAGACCTCCACCAATTAATGCCGCTGTACCTAGTGCCATTTGCTTATGCCCTCCATAAAACGTGTGTCATGTTATCGTCCGTTACCTTGAAGCCTTGTCGCTCATAGAGCTTTTGTAGGCCCTTACTTTTTACATAAGAGAAAATCATTGAATAGCCTTCGTTTAAAGCTGTAGATATTGCTGCCTCTACTATCGCTTTAATTCCCCGACCCACTTCCATAGTGCTAGCTTTTGGATTGGATACAACCCATTCTAGGATCGCAATTTCAGAATCAGTAAAATATAAAAAACCTGCGCAAACGCCAGGCACAACAAATCCGCTTGCGGGAAGAGCCGCCAAAGGAAGTACAGGCCATTTATGACCCACCCACCAATGAGCAACCATTTCATAATGTCTTTGTGGTTCGAATTTTTCAACTTTCACTTTTCTCTCCGCGCTCTAATAGCATTTCTAAAAGCAATTCTTTTTCAAATACGCGCATTCCGACTACCTTAAAGCTATTGTTTAAACCAAGCTTTATCATAGGCGTATTAGTATTTTCGGTGAGAAAATTGATACGCTTGTAACCTCTACCCCATAGCCATGCGACTATTTCGCTAAAGCATGCAGACCCTTTTCCTTGGCCCTTTATTAGCGGGAAAAGCCCGCCGTGCTGTATGTAAACTGATTCGCTATCTAACTCTCTTACAGTCACAAAATAGTGGGGTGTTTTTTCTTCGCCTCCAATGAGCGCAAAGGAAATTCTATCCATGTCGCCAGGACGCCTGCACGCAAAAGAAATTACATGTGCATCAGGCGCCATTTCCTTCCACTCCTCAGCCGTGATGAATGAAATCTGCATTGTTACTTTTTTCCACCAGAGGGTGTTGCTTCCGCAGTCTTCTGCGCGGCCCAAGCTTTCATCTTCTCTGCATAATTTTCTGCGTCGAATCCTCGCTTTTGAGCCATTTCCTGCAGCGCATTTTGTATGTTGAAACTCTTTTGTTGTGATGCAAAGTTTCCCGCAGCCAAATCACCCTGCATAACTTGCCCGAGTTGATTCTGGCGGTTTGCCTCATCTTGAATGTCTAGACCCGTTGACTCTTGTGCGCGCTGGCGAGCCATTCTTTGCTTTTCCAAAAGCGCATTCGTGGCACCCTGTCCTGCGATACGCTCAGCCGATCCGCCTCTGAGACCGCCCGTCATAGCAAGGCGACCGAGTGCCTGCGATTGTTGGCCCGCTTGTTGTTGAGCAAGTTGGTCGCCCATCTGTGCATAGCGCTGCCCCATAGCAGTACCCGCCATTCCGCGCCATGCAGAAGGCCCGGTGCGAAGAGCCTCGCCCCGAAGCGCATCAAGTGCTTGCGTGTTGAGCTGAGTAGTATTTTGTAAATCAGAGCCCAGTAGTTTGTTTAAATTAGTTTTAGCCAGCCCCTGCCATTTCGGCGCGAGCGGAGATCCGGCCATAGGGTCTACTTTAGCGCCCGACGAAAGTCCCGCAGAGTAAACTCCGTTCTTCATATTAGCAGGATTATCCGGATCGCTCGCGTATTTAGCGCCTGGTTTTTTCTTGTATGCATATTCGGCTGGCGTCATTTAACTCATCTCCTCGTAGCTCGATGTGTCCATTTCTAATTCATTGTTTGCATCCGGAACCATTGCAGTAAGTGTAGAGGTCATCTGACTTCTTTGCTGCTCTAAATCAGCCATAGCTTTATCTATATTTGGGTGCCCTTCCTTCTCATAGATTCTAACCTTCATGTGCTGCAAAATAAAGGATACAAACTCAGGGATGTCACAAATATCATCGTCGTCAACCAAGCGATTGGCATTGCGCAAGTACCAAATATAACCCACTGCACCCGACTCTCTAGCTTTAGGTACAAGTAAAATCTGAGGACTACCAGGGGTAGAATTAACTGGGAAATATGCGTAAGTGTCGCCTGCTCCGTAGTTCTTCTGCACCGAATACTCTTCAAATTTGCGCCAATCTTTTAGGCGCTCAATTTCATAGACCTTCGAGCCATTGTCATAAACAAGCCTGCGAACTTTGTTGGCGTAAATGTCGGTGGGCATGTCTATTTCATCTTCATTCTGTACAAGTGTAAGTACCCCACGCGCCAGGAAATAGTCTTCATAAATGCTATGAATCTCAGCCTCGGCCTCATCGATGGCTTCATTGGCGTAAGCTAGAAGCTCATTTGGGCGTACAAAATCCTCATCCTCTAAATCGAGGTCTTCCTCAATTTTTGTGCGAATCTCAGCCCATGTCCAATAGCGCATAAATTCCCCCTTTAAACGTCCGTAGCCCCAGCAAATCTAGGCAATGTTTTTAATTTAGTGTAACCAACTATAATCCCGCCGCTCTCATTTAAGCTCTCTTGCGGATAGTCCACGTCATCAAATGTATAATCTTCTGTCACCACGGGAGGCTTCCCGTCTAAGCGGTGTTGTTGAGTTTTGTAGCCCTCGAGCCTGAGAAAAAAATTTTTATCTTTTCTGGCATCAATAATCTCAGAGAGCCTCCAATAAGAAGCGGTAGACCCGTTTGGAAATTCTATTTCTTTTTGCAATGCCATATTACTCCTAAGCGTTCGGATGCCATTCCACTGTGTGGAACTCTTCTACGATGTCGTTATTTGAGGTAGCCTCACCTGTTGCCTTTAACACAACAGTACCTGAAAGAGTCTCACCTGGTGTTGTGTAGTCACTTGTTGAGGTGAGCGTTGCTCCTGCTCTAAATACACAGAATGCCTTTTGAGTCGTAGCCCCGGTTCTTACGATTGAACCCTCAGCACTCCAATCAACACCGTTAAATGCTAGTGCTGCAGTATCAAGTAGTGTTGTAGCTCCAAACTTAATTCTAACTCTCTTGTTGTTAGCGTTTGCAGCGAATGTCCCTGCCATTTTAAACTCAACCCTGTCTCCGTTAGTTGATAGAGTATTAGCTGGCACTGTGTAGGATATTAAATCATCCTCACCGGCCCCTACGTTTCCTACGGCTGTAGTGTTGACGTTGATTGTTCCACCAACACGCGCATAGCTTGTTGAGGTACCAGCAAGCGTTCTTAGTATCACCTGACTTGTGTTCAAGGTCGCAGTTTGTGAGAATACGTTGACTCCATTGGCGTAGTGTTCAATAGCAGTGTTTCCTATGCTGTAGGCGTAGTAGTAATTCCCCTTAACTGGCTTAACCCATGCAGTTGAGTCTGTAGCTGTGTTGTTGAATATGAGCTTTGTTTCTTCTTGTAAGCAAACATCGTCTCCAAAATAGGCACCTACATAGGTGTAAGTCCCAGTCCCTGTGAAGGCCGTCATCTTCTTTTGATACAAACCTGTAGAGAAGATATTAAGAGTTGAGGCACCGTTGCTATGTGCACCACCAACGCCCTTGCCATTAGGTGCGAGCTTTAAGCAAGTAAACATGTGATTCTCAGCCGTACCAACAGGTGACAGGGTTGTGCCTGATGCAATGCCAGTTGAGATATTAACAACGCTTGCCTGAGTGGCATTTGTTTGTGTGTGCGTTGTTGTTTGAAGCGTATATTCAAAAGTACTTGTTGATATTATAGCCGTACCAGTACCTTGGTCTATGTAGTTACAAACGAGAGGTGCCGCTACAGCTCCACCTGTAGTTCCAGTGAGCACGAAATTAAGAGCGCTACGTAAGCCCCCAGTAGCAACACAGTTAATTCCAACCGTACCGTTTATATCAGATCCAAATATTCCAAGCCTGTAGCATCGTAGATTGCTATCATTCCCGCCCGAAGCAGATGAGCTTCCAATCACAAAGTCATTTACTCCAACTGATCCGACAAGCCTTGGGTTAAGTACAACGCTAGTTCCATCTCTGAAGATGACCGCATCGTTTGCCGCACCAAGGAATATGGAATTAGCACCATGAATGGTATTGGCCTGAAATGTTGTATCGTTATTGTGGAATATTCCGCCAGGGGCAGTGAATCCTATACCAACTCCAGCTACTAAGTTTAAATTATTCGTTGTTGCTGTTAGCGTTAAATCTACATCGCCAACAACGTCTAAGTTGTTTACCGATGAAATTAAATTTGAGGACAACGTAGTGTCAGTAAGGACAATGCTGTTTAATCCCGTGAGATTGCCTGAGTCATCTAGAACACCTAACGAGCCTTGTGCGGCTAGGGTGCCGTCGTATCTCATTAATTGGTTATCAACCCCTGTAGTAATCGTTGGAGTTGTTTGCCAACTAAGAGTGCCTGAGCCATCTGTGAATAGTGCTTGGTTAGCTGCCCCATCATCACCAGGCATTGTAAGTGTGTAGTTCGCTGTAAGTGCAGCGGGAGATTTGATGGCTACATAGTTTGAGCCGTTAACAAGCGCTTCCATGAGCCTTAGTTCTTTTTCTTCCGCTACATGGAAATGGTCATATGAGAAGACGCCAGCTGTGGCATCAAGCCCCATCGTGCCAGCATTTGCGTTGATGTTAACGTTAGTGCCTGCGTTTAAAAGAAAGAAGCCTGAGAAGGAGCCGAAGGTGCAGTCTCCGTCGGCCGCTACGTTAACTTGGCCAGTAACGGCTAAGAAATTTAGATTCCCGCCTATTCCAGGCGTGAAGTTCATGTCAAAAGCACCCGTGGTGCTAAAGGACATAGCCCCTGTTGAGTTATTAAAATAATCCCCAGCTGCATTCCAAACGATACCGCCTAACTGAATCTCAGAAAGCCCAGTCAGTACTCCCGTATCGCTTAGAAGCCCGAGCGAATTTTGCACCAAGCGACCCGAGGTAGTGTCAAATCTTGCGAGGGCATTGTCCGTTACAGCGGACCCAACGGCCAGCATGTACTGTGTATGCACGTCCCCAACAGTAAGATTTGCAAGAGAGTTATGGTCAACCCCGCCAGGCAACACAGCGGCTGTAATCGTGTTGGCACCGTCATTGTAAGTAAAATCAATGGAAGCTGAATCAGTAAGTATATTGCCAACGGCATCCTGCGCGTCCTCATTTGTGTATTGTGTAATAGTGCTAGCAATCGTGACGGTGTCAGTGCCAGCCGTGCCAGTAATGGAAATTCCTGCACCGTTTGCGAATGTAAGTGTGTCAGCCGCAGTGTCGGCTACAGGATTTGTGCCTGCAGGACATGCTATAGTTTGGAAAATTAATTGGTCGCCGGTATTTGTACCCGATAGATCCAACATTGTTTTTACTTGCGCTACTGTTAAATCAAGTGGGTTTGCAGTGCCCCCGGTATTATTTCCCTTAATTGTAAGTGTAGCCATGTCAGCAAGCTTCGCGTTCGTCACCGCGTCGGCTGCAATTGTTGCAGCAAAGGAGCCTGTGCCTGAGCCTGTGACATCGCCTGTGAGAGTGATAGTTTGGTCGCCTGTGTTAGTTCCACTCAAATTTGAAGCAGAGATTGCGCCCGTGAATGTTTTGGCTCCTGCGAAACTTTGAACGCCGGTTGTAACGCCTCCAGGAAAGCTAGCACTTGCTGGCTGCAGGGTAAGAACCTGCCCGGAAAGAGAAGCACCGTTGGCATTTGCCGTACTTCCGAATGCTGCAAGCGTTACATCCCCTGTATTAGTACCAGAGGTGCCGAGCATTGATTGCACTTGGGCAACGCTTAAATCGAGAGGATTAGCGGTGCCCCCAGTGTTGTTTCCTTTGATAGTTAAAGTCGCCATGTCGGCTAACTTTGCATTAGTCACTGCATCGGCTGCGATTGTGGCAGCGAAACTTCCCGTACCAGAACCAGTGACGTCACCTGTAAGAGTAATCGTTTGGTCCCCTGTGTTGGTGCCGCTAGAGCTACCAGAAAAGTTGGACGCCGCAATCGTACCAGTAAAGGTTTTATTTCCTGCAAAACTTTGAACGCCGGTAGAAACCCCACCTGGAAAGCTTGCACTCGCAGGTTGTAGGGTTAAAACTTGGCCAGAGAGTGATGCAGCGTTTGCATTCGCCGTAGATCCAAAAGCAGCGAGTGTTACATCCCCTGTGTTGGTGCCGGAAGTTCCGAGCATCGTTTGAACTTGTGAAACCGTTAGGTCAAGTGCATTGGCGGTGCCGCCAGTGTTATTGCCCTTAATTGTAAGGGTCGGCATTTGTGCAAGCTTCGCATTCGTTACAGCGTTAGCCGCAATCGTCGCTGCAAAACTTCCAGTGCCGGAACCTGACACATCACCTGTAAGAGTAATTGTTTGGTCCCCGGTATTGGTGCCACTTGAAGTTCCTGAGTGAGAACCAGAAAAGTTGGAAGCCGCAATTGTGCCCGAAGTAGAAAAATTTGCACTGGCCGCAGTCCAATCTATATGTTCATTAGCCACAAAATTTAAAAGTAAATCGTGGTCCACACCCGCAGGTAGCACAACCGCTGTAATAGAAGGTGTGCCATCTGAATAAGTAAAATCAATAGAGCTAGAATCTACAAGTATTGTACCGACTGCGTCCTGGGCATCTTCAGTAGTAAACCCGCCCGTTGAAATTATTGTAAGCGTATTTGCTACGTCATTGTAGGTGAGAGTAATACCTGCACCTGCAACTAAAAGAGCTGCGACTCTGTCGTCCACTCTTTCGTCTGTGTAGTAAAGATTCGAGCCCTCGGCCAAATCACCAGTGTCAAAGAGAGACAAGTCCACAACCCCTGGCGGGCCGGGAGGTCCTTGCGGTCCTGTAGCTCCCGTATCAATGATTAATTCCAGTTGATCTAAGTACGCCTTTAACTTGTAAAAGTTTTCTTGCGTGTACTTGTCCAGAATCTCATTGAAGAGAAGCCTGAGAGGTTTAATGTTTGCCATTATGTAGGATTACTCCCGAGGCTACTCGCCGTGAAAGGTGTATGCGTCTTCGATAGGTACGACCAATGAATAATGTAACCATTTAATTCTAAGACTTCGCCTTTTGGCATTCCCCTAACTACAAAATTCTGCGCTCCGTTGGGAGCTGCATTGTTGGGGTCATCAAATGTTATGACCGTAGCACTCGTGCGCTCAGTTATTAAGTATTGAACCGTGTAGTCATCGTTCTCAAATGAAATGTAGTAGCTAAAAATATCAGTCGTCCACTGCGTACCCGTAAGAGTCGCAGTCTTCAGCGCCGGATCTACAACCGCAGTGCCTAAAAGTGTAGAGGTGAAAATTTGCACCTCTGCATTAGTAAGCTGCACTTGCTTGTAGTTACATCTCAGGCCTCGGGCCGGGAACCGTCGCCATTCCTCAATAATACCCTGAGCATCCCAGATTGCTTCTGCATCTCCCCAGAGAGGAAGACTGTCGCCCCACGTGATGTTTGATCTATATCTGATAGGTTTAAGATCTCCTGTGACTCGGTTGTTGTCGTTGGAACTTCTGATGGCAAGTGAGAGATTTGTCGTATTTGCAGCCGAAATAAGTATCCGAGGCACAAATTTTCTAACGAATTTAGAACCGAAATCAAGAAAGCAAGACTTGTAGTCGTGCACGATAGTGATGTCCTGCCAATCAAACGGGTCAACTGTTGTGTCAATTTCTTTATCTGTGAAAAGGCTTGCATTATGTTTTAACACGTACCCGCGCGTGTCCCCCCGATAAATAGTTTTATCTTTAAAGGCCATAGCAGTGGGCATGAAAGACGCTCCACCAGAGCAAGTTTGAAAAGAGCAAGCCTCAGAGATTCCCCACTTCAAATCTAGCACAATCCACATGTCGGGCTCACCGCCGCCGTCTTCCTTTGAGACGGCCCAGTAAATTCTATCTTCACTCGGATCATAGGTCCCAGTGATGTGCTCTTGGCGAGTGGTGGAGGTTATGAAAGCTTTGTAGGTAGTTTTATTTAAGTTGGTCGAAATCATTTGGACCTTGAAGCCGTCCGACCAATAGAATCCGTTGATCCCAGCCCAGAAAATTCCCTTGTGCGTTCTAACGATAGAATTTTGCCCCATACAACCTGCATGGTCATCGATTCGGGTTGTGATGATGTCGCCCGTTGAATCATTAGCTCTGGCGCCGTCTACACGGTACACATACTCCTCGCAAAAAACTATGGGCCTATCGAAAATAGATGAGAAGCCTTTTATCTTTTGCTCAGTCTCGCCAAAAAATTCTGGTGGGACCGCATCAGGGTCGCCAGGCACTGACTGCCTAAATTCATATTCCTTTAGCTCCGTGCCATCCTTTAAAGATGCGTAGTAGCCAATGTCATTCACAACGTGTAGGAATTTGCATTTAGGAGGTGTGCCATTACTAACAATGTCATCTGTAGTGTAAAGCGTCTCGTTATTTTCAAGAGTAGCATCAGGCACGTTATCAACAAATGGGGTTGTGCCAAGAGTCGTTTGACCTACTTTATAAAATACATCACCGCCCGTTACCGTGCGATAAATTTCTATTTTGATATTAGCAGCGTCCCAGTTCTCAACTGTCGTGAGAGCGGTGGGGAGCGTAATCGAGACGGTATTACCGCCGCTGATAATTCCGCCAGTCACCGCCGTCGGATACAAATATACTGGCCCTCGGTCTAAAAATGAAACTGTCGCTACAGAATAATCATAGCGAAGAACAAAAGCGTAAAGGTATGTCTCGCCAGCCCCTGTAGGAGATGGCACCGTAATCCCAGAGGGTACGGCAGGGAGTCCTGCGTTTCTAACTTGGTAAACGCTCGAGCCATCCTTATAAAGTTTTTGCGGGCTCGCGTACTCATCGTTTGAAGCGTAAATGTGGCCCTGCCACTCGGATGTGGAAATGACCATGTCATTTGCGCCGTTAGGAAAAAATCCGTCCGACGTTGGTCCTTCAACCTCAAGCCAAGCACCAGCACTCACATAATAAGAGCGTCTATTCTGAAAAGTAAATAAATCAGAGGCGTAAAAAACTAGGTGATTTACTCTGAATGCTCCTAGCGGAAGCTGCGCATCGACAATGGACTCGCACCCAGGACGTGTGACGGGCTTTTTATTTGCATTGATAAGTAAATTGTCACAAACCTGCGCCTGCTCTGGCCGCCCATCAATATAATAGTCAGTGATGCCGCCGCTAAAATCTATGACTTCAAGTGGCTGCGTGTCTATGCTCATGACAAAAAGTAAACCTCAAAGTTTTGTACGAAATTTGTGTAAATGTAGGCTTGCGTATCAGAGAGCTTTTCCGTTCGAAGATATACGGTGTCACCAGTAGATGGGTCCCTACAAACAATTTGCAAAGTATCATAGTCTGTACCTGCAGGTAGAGAAACCGTCGCCCTATAATAGCCATCCCCTTGCGATGCAAAGGAGCCGCTTGTAACAGTTTGGTGCGTTGTTTCTACAGCGGTTGATGCAAGTTTGGCTGAGTTTGAGCCATCATGCGTGTGGTCGTTTAATTGCTGAATGTCATCTTCTAGAGCATCGAACCATACGTCGCCGAAATCCCCGTCCTCTGGAAGTTTAAACCCTTTTGAAAGTGTTAACATAATTTTTACTCCATTAACTCAAAGTGTGGAAGGTCAAATAAACTTTGGTCTTTGAGGTTGTGATTCATATTCCAATCCCCACCCCATTTAATTTTTATTCCCTTTGCGCGCGCAATCCCAAGGACGACGCCTGCAAAATAAACAAAACTGTCTTTATCACCCCAATTTAGCGGGTACGGAACGGCATCGACCGCCATTGAAGGTACTAGGTTGTGCTTTGATTCACCAAACTGCGCACGTGATGTGCCCATTTCAAAGGCTGCTTGCTGCTCTGCCTCTCCCCTATGCCCGCATATAATTGAGCAATCAATATATTGAATTACGTCATGAAAAAGCTCTTGGAGCTTTGGATGACATGTCTGAAGTTTTATCATGGAGGATTTTCCGAATTTTGCCATCAAAAACTCCATTTCACGATGCAGGACTCTAAAAGCTCCGCATACTCTCGCTTATCTATACAAAGAAATTTAAACATTTCCTCATTGGTATGAATTGGAAGAACCTGCTCTCTTACAGCGTCCTGACCAATAATCCTAAAAAGCTCCAATTCATAGGGATCAACCTGCCAAAGCTCAACGTCTGCTTTTCCTATCTTGGATGCGCATCCCAGAATATTCATGGTCGCTAGGCTTACCACTATCGCCAGTGAGAGCCTCAATAGACCTTTGGTCTTTTTTGTCATCCGATTCTTTTACCGCCCCCTCTATTTTTTTCTTTGTCAATTTTACTTGTAAATCCTCAAACAATTTTAAGAGTAAACCTAAAACCTTTATGATTGTTCCAATCATGCGGGCTTTGCTGCTTCCTTGGCCTTCACTGCTTCAAGCTCAGCTTTAACAGCATGGTATGAATCAATAAGCGCTTTAGTCTGTGGGTTAATTCCCATAGTGGGAAGCCATTGAATCACTTTCCAAATCTTTCCACCCAGAGCAAGCACTGCCTCGTCATCTTTTTTACTAGGTGTGAGACGAACTACTACCGTCGCAAGAATTGAAAGAATCCCTATAATGCTAGCTACCGCGTGAATGATGTCCTTACCTTGAATTAAAATGTTTTCCATAAATCCCCCTATCGATCTAATTTAGTTATGCAAATAAAATTCTGCGTAATGTCGCCATTCAATGCATGAGTGCCAGCACTGTTAAGCCCTCGCAAGTCAATCGTATCGGCTGAGTTAAGCTGAAGCGTAATGGCCCCACTTGTTGATTTAATACATGACGTTGTAGTCTCAGCTGTTTTAAGAGTGAGAAACGCATGCAATGAGCCGTTTTTAAAAAGCTTCAACCCATATTGGTTTCCAATTGCGCCAGCTGCAGCTGCAGAGGTCACAAGTTGCGCTGTAATTTGATAAGTACCTCTAGCAGGTGCCGTGAATTTCCATGAAGCCCCAGTAGTGACCGCATTATGCGAATCATATTCTTTTGTCGCATAGTCTATAATCGTGTCAGTCACTAAGTTTGCAGTGCTTACGGCCCCATACCTTGCACCCACAAATTCACTTGCTGCAATCTGCGCAGGACCCGAAACGCGCGTGACTTCGAAGTAATTCGATGAGGTATCACCACTCGTGTAAACAGGACTTGTAATGTTTGTATTTAAGCGCAGCTCTACTGTGTCGCCAGCATTAAAGCTTCGCGTTGTAGACGCAGTGACAGTCCAATCTGTAGAAATAGACGAAACGTGCCTAACAATCGCGCCATTGGTTAAAACTGAACCATTCTTGAAAATCTGCAACAAAGTTCTATTGGGCGATGCAGCCGTTCCACCAACGTAAATTCCACCGTTGATTCTATATTCACCAGCTACAGGTATTGTGTAAACACCTGTCGAAAGATTGTATCCGCCATGTGTGTCTTTGTCAGGCGTTGCACCTATGATAGTAGTACTCGCGCCGTTTGTTCCGCCAGTAGGGACGGCGACTTTAACCGCCATTTGCACAACCCTAGTATCGGATTCATTTGCTATCGTTACATTCGAACCCCAGCCAACAATCGGAACCCTTACGACAAAACCAAAAACGTCATTGTTTGCAAATTGATTTGAGTTAATGAGTGTGGCGCCGCCGTCAATTCTAAATGTAAAATTAGAAGTGTCTAAGAGGGTAACGCTGCCATTGCGAAGACCAGCCGATGCTCCGGCGTCGTCATACCAACCCCAATAACCAATCGTGCCCGTTGATGCAGTAGTATTTATTTTGGTTGAATCAATTACATACCCTGTCGGCAAAGACAAAGACAACTGAGAACTATTACCAACGCCGCTATAGGCAAGGCGCCCATGAATTTCCATGGAGTCACCAGAGCGCCGCCAGTAAGAAATATTACTGGAAACGTTGGTATTACTATTTAATGTTGGTGTGTATGTAACAAAATCTGTTATCAAAGTACCCGCTGAATAAACTACAGGCGAAACAGAAACATTATCAATTTTCACAGTGTAAGCACTTGCAGAAGTCGTAGCTACGTGAATAATAAGTCTGTAACCTGTAGCATCTGAGTCAGACTGAAATGAACCTCGGTACTGGTATTTCTGCCCTACTACCGCCCCATCGAGTTTAATAGGAGTGGGCTCAATGAGCCTTCCTGTTGCAGTCGTGCGATAAATATAAGCAATAAGATCGCTATCAGTACTACTAGTGCCGCCAGAATAAGTGCCGCTTCCAATTTCATAATCAAATCCTATCTGCAGGACTTTCGCTTGGTCGGCTGCGCTAATTGTAAAATCATAAGACGCTCCTTCACCCTGCCTGTTAGCTGCATCTTTTGTAATAAGAAAGTTCGCAGTCCCTCGAAGTGGGCTGCTTGTAGAACGTGTAAATGTAAGAGTAGGTGAGCCACCTGTGCCGTCAACGGGGCGAGAAGCCGCTGCATCAGCGTAAGTCGCCCAGCCAGTCGTGTTTGATTCGGCATCGGGATTTAAAATGTAGTTAGTACTAGATCCGCCCGAGCCAACTTTACTCTCAGTGCCGTCATCATTTAGTTGATAAAGAAACCCGTCGGATTTAAAATAAATCTTTCCATTCCCTGAACTTGGTGTCGCAGGTGTCGACTGCTCTGGGATTGTAATCGGCCCCGAAGTAATAGTGGGCGAAGTCATAGAAGGCGTCGTCATCACTGGCGACGTTAAAGTTTTATTGGTAAGAGTTTGCGCTGTGGTAGTGTCTACAAGTATTTTTGGAGTGGCTGAGCCATCCGACACGGTAGCAACGTTAGTGTCTGTGCGATATTTCATCGTGCCCTTCGGTTCACTTGCTGTGTCCGAAGTGGCATTTTCCATTTGAGCTTTTTCTAGCTGGCCATAAATTTTTGCCATCTCAATTTCCTTTTCAATGCTCTAATCCCAGCTTAAATGCACTTCCAGTCAGTCTAGGCACCACAAGAACCAGGACAAACTTTTCTCGCGCACTAAAGCTGGGACTACAAAATTGATAAAAAAAATCTCGTGCGCAATTAATAAGCCTCCTATAAAAATCAGGGAGCGCGCCGCAGTGTCCTTCGGACACGCTCCCCGAAATCCTAGCTAGCTAGTAGATCACGGAATACCATACATTATGCCGCAATTTCCGGGTTTGTTGACGACTAATTCGCCAAACAAACAGGTGTCGACAATGTACTGATATCCAGTGGTATTACGAACCTCAAAATATTCGTTTCCATTTGGACCTTTTCGTTTCTTGAAGAAACCATTTGAGTAAAACTTAACGGCTGACATATCAAGAGCGACAATGCTTGTGTCATCCCATTCTTGAATCATGACAATCTTCAAAGTGCCCTTCACAGAGCGAATGATGATTTCATCCCAACCGTAAACAGAAGCTTTTCTGTCAGCTACAGAAACTTGGTACTGCCCTTGGTAGGGAGTAGTTTCCATGGCCTTCATGCAAGCCCCACCCCATTTGTAACTCATGAGGAAGGTATCTGCTTTTCCACCACGTGCTTTCTTTCTGACATCTGTGTAGAAATCAAAAAGTTGGCTGAGAATGTTGGAAGTTGTAACAGATGCGCCAGAATAGTTAATTGCTTGCAAAAACGGATAGCTTAATTTCGTCTGTCCGAAAATCGTGGCCGATCCGCCGTTTGCTGCACTCAAAAGTTGGTCTTTCAAAGAGCTAAAGCTATTTGACTGAGCCCCGTCCTGATACAGTTTCGCATTTTGCGCTACAGTATAGGCCGAAATGTCAACCGCTGCTCCGCCTCGTGTTGCAGAGAAGGTAACAGCACTGGTATTTACGTTGATGGCAATTACATACACCGTGAGAGGTGAAGAGTTATCATCATCAATTTGGCATTTTTGTGCCAAGCTGAAACGGTCAACCTTATCTACAATCATGATACCAGTGGCTGCGTTTGTCGCATCGGTAACAGTCGCAAAATGAGGTCCAGTGCCAAGTTGTACTGAGCAAACAAATTTCATGTACTCAATAAATTGGTCGATTTGGTCAGGCAATATTTTAAGGAAACTGTCTTCCTTGATGCGGCCTGAGTGGTCCATGAGGTCACGTTGATTAAATATAAGTGAGCCCCAGGCTTCCTTATAGTCATCAACTGAGCCACGGATGTAGCTGTATTCTGCAATGTCGGTTGAACCCGTCAAAGAGCCGAAAGCTACGCTTGAAGCTTGTTGTCCCATGAAGGGTACAATTAGTTTTCCACCCTTCCAAGAATTATTTTTTTCAACGTTTGTTAAAATCCAGTCGCGCTTGATGAGTTCTTCCATTAACAATTCGTTTGGCAAGAATTCATTCAGCATCGCCTGGAAGGTACGAGTCGTGCTCATATTTTATCCCCCTAGTCGGTAGTGTTTAAAGTCAAAGTTTATGAACTAAAATTATCGCGAAGCTTGCGCAAATCGTCCAAGCTCTTGGGAGTTCTCTTTACGGGAGATCCACCCTGACCTTGTAAATTTGGTATCACAGGCTTCTTACTTTGTGCTTCGACTACCGCCGCATGGCTTTGCGGGGCGACATCGGCAGCGCCTGGCTGAGGCACTGTTCCGTTTTGTACCGATTGGCTTATCAGTGACAAAACTTCTTTCACGGCATTCTCAACTGGCAAATCTTCACCAGTCATCGTGTGATAAGCAATGCCACGCTTAATCACCTCTTCCCGAAACGCTCCCGGTCTCCCAGTGCGGCTATCAAAATGCTGAACTACGGCTTGCACTTCTGGCTTTGAAAGCTCGCCTTGTAATTCCCTGCTTCGCATTTCTACCTGGCTTTGGTAAATCTGCGTTTGCAGTTCCGCATTCTGTTGCTCAACGGTTTGTAGTCGCTGAGAGTCTTGTCTCTGCGCTACAATCTTTTGCTGCTCTTCGGGCGGGAGCTGCGAAAACTTGAGCTTCTCTATAGCATACCTTAAAATTTTATCTTCGGGTATCTGAAGAGCTTGAAAAAAACTCTCCATGTCACCCTTCTTTACTAAATCAGATACATAATTGAGACTTTTCTCAATATTGCCATACTTTCCTGATAGTTCTTCATGCTTGGCTTTGTATTCATCACGCAATTTCTTTACAAGCGGTAAACCCTTCTGCGCCTGGAAAAGTTCTTGAAATTTTTTCTCTAAATCTGCATTTGTTATAAGAGGCCTTGCCCAAGCGTCAAATTCTAACTCTTCACCGTTCGCATTGTACTTGTATGATGGGCTATAGGCAGGTGACGCTACTTTCGTAGACTCAGCCGTGTCTGAGATTAGAGGCTCTTCCCCAGTCGCTATCTCGGGAGTCCCCACTTTATCTTCAGTAGAGGACGCAGGGGCTCCGCCTTCACTCGGCGTCGTTGGCGTTTCAATTCCAGGTGTGGTGTCGGTCATTTGTGGTGTATCCATGTGGTGTAAAATTTCCCTTCCTTAGAAAATTATTGTAACTCCTCTGGCGAAGGCATCATCTGCCCGGCGCCTTGTTGATTCTGAGTTATCATTTGCGAAATGTCAGCCTGCGCGCCTGAATTCATCGATTTTAATTGCTCTAAACTCATGCCCTGCGTCGAAAGCTGCTTTATAAGCCAATCAAGCGCCTGATACGGCACCTCGGCCCTAGCCACTTTTCCAGACTCATTCGGCACATACATGTCACATTTTATAAGCGCTCCACCAACTGGAATGTACTCATTCTTCGCGTCAATGATGGCTTGCTCTTTTCTCGCAATCTCTTGCTCATGCTCAGCTATCAACGTGTGATAATTTTGCTGAATCGTCTCATCCAGGAATTTAAAATCTCCCTGCTTTGTACGATGCGTGAGCTTGTCGACGTAATACTTGTTGTCGGCATACATCTCAACCGTTGGAACCTCGCCACGCTCTAATGCAAGCATGTCATTTTCTACCGACTCATAATTTATAGTGAAGTCAGAGAAAATTTCCTTGTTGTTCACAAAGGGCATGTTCTTCATAATTTTGCCCACGTCTTCGCGGTTTAAATTTGTACCCGCATATTGAAGCAGGTGATTGAGTGTGAGCTGGCGACCAAACTGCGTGTCAGCTGAATCCGTTTGCTCTTCCACCACAATCTGATACGCCAGAGGAGTCGTCTTTCTAAATTCAGAAATATTTATGAACTCAGCTCGCCCCACTGCACCAACTAACATGTTGTCTGGCAAATAAAACTTTGCAAGCTTTAACGTCAACTCGCAAATTTCCGCTAGAAATTCTTCAAACTTCTCTGCATATTTACCGAACCTAGTTTGCTGCTTAATAGATTTAAATAAATTGGAATACGGGTCCTGGTTTTGATTGTCATCAACCATGGACTCTTCCATCATAACAGCGTCGTACATCTCTGCAATTTGCTGCTCAATGTAGCCCATAAACTGTGAGCCATCACGGCCCGCCAGAATAGTAGGCGGTGCCCCCTGAAACGTAATACCACGCACACCCGGAAGCAGCGCACCCGGCTGCAGCTTAGTCCCAGCCTGATAAATGACCTTGTCATCCCCAACAGTCACTTGATGTGTCGCTAATTGTGAACTTGCGCGGTTAATTTCTGCCTGAAAAGGTCTAGCTACTTTTATAATGGAGCGCGCTCTCGGCGTACCAGAGAACTCATCAAAGCCTTTCCAAATAATTGGAAAAATGCCTTCCGGAAGCTCGCCTTCTTCTAAAACTCCAAACTCTGTTGCAATGTAAAAGTATCCCTTCGGATAATCAAAACACGGCCTGTAGTAAGTCTCACGCACCATGATGCGCTTGTCTTCC